>Ga0316232_1000843_pt1 | contig 41988 bp, 43 predicted proteins | sample TBHtaG_FD_206006 | JGI IMG/M metagenome (GOLD analysis project Ga0316232, IMG submission 206006) | Freshwater microbial communities from Trout Bog Lake, Wisconsin, USA - TBH18025_13 | ecosystem: Environmental > Aquatic > Freshwater > Lake > Hypolimnion/Profundal zone | place: USA: Wisconsin...
AGGCCCGGCTCGGACCCGACTGAACGCCGCTCCGGCGCCGCCAGACAGGACGCAACGATGATCAAACTCACCGTGAACGGGGCTGCGCGCAGCTTCGACGGCGACCCCGACATGCCGCTGCTGTGGTACCTGCGGGACGAGCTCCAGCTCACCGGCACCAAGTTCGGCTGCGGCGTCTCGCTCTGCGGGGCCTGCACGATCCATCTCGGCGGCGCGGCGACCCGCGCCTGCATCACGCCGGTCTCGGCGGCCGAGGGCCAGGAGGTCGTCACCATCGAGGGTCTGTCGCCCGACGGCAACCACCCCGTGCAGGTGGCGTGGCGCGACCAGAACGTCGCCCAGTGCGGCTTCTGCCAGTGCGGCCAGATCATGCAGGCGGCCGCCCTCCTGAAGGACACGCCCAAGCCCACCGACCAGGACATCGACGACACGATGAGCGGCAACATCTGCCGCTGCGGCACCTACCCACGTATCCGCACTGCGATCCATCAGGCCGCCGGCCAGACGGCGCCCGCCACCAAGGGAGAGCGCCTGTGATCCACGACGCCAAGCTGAGCGCTGAGCTCGCCAAGACCAAGCCGGCCCTCGACAATGTCAGCCGCCGCGGCATCCTCGGCGGCGCCGGCGCCCTGGTGCTGGCCCTCTCGCTGCGCCCCGCCCGGGCCGACGAGACCCAGACCGAGGAGCAGAAGCAGCAGAAGTTCGGTGCCGACGGCATGCCGCACGGCTGGCGCGACGACCCGAAGGTCTTCGTCGCCATCGCGCCGGACGGCACCGTCACGGTGACCAACCACCGCTCCGACATGGGTCAGGGCATCCGTACCTCGGTGGCCTTCACGGTCGCCGACGAGCTGGAAGCCGACTGGTCGAAGGTGAAGGTCGTCCAGGCCTGGGGCGACGAGACCCGCTTCGGCAACCAGGACACCGACGGATCGCGCTCGACCCGGCACTTCTTCCAGCACTTCCGCCACGCCGGCGCCGCCGCGCGGCTGATGCTGATCCAGGCCGCCGCCAAGCAATGGGGCGTGCCGGTCTCCGAGGTGACCGCCGTCAACCATACGCTGACTCACGCCAAGTCGGGCCGCACCCTCGGTTACGGCGCGGTCGCGCAGGCGGCCGCCGAGCTGCCGGTCCCCACCGACGTCAAGCTGAAGGACCCGAAGGACTTCCGCTACATCGGCACCGGCAAGGTCGGGCTGATCGACAACTTCGATATCACCACCGGCAAGGCGATCTACGGCCTCGACACCAAGCTCGACGGGATGCTGTACGCGGTCGTCGCGCGCCCGGCCGTCTACGGCGGCAAGGTGAAGTCCTTCGACGACAGCGAGGCCAAGAAGGTCCCCGGCGTCGTCAAGATCTTCAAGATCGACGGCGGCGAGATCCCGTCCGAGTTCATGCCGCTCGGCGGCGTGGCGGTGGTGGCCAAGAACACGTGGTCGGCCATGAAGGCGCGCGACGCCCTCAAGATCACCTGGGACGACGGCCCGAACGCCAACTACGACACCGACGTGTTCCGCAAGGAGCTTGAGGCTGCCGCCCGCAAGCCCGGCAAGGTCGTGCGCACGCAGGGCGATGTCGACGGCGCGCTCGCCAAGGCCAAGACCAAGGTGCAGGCCGAGTACTTCGTGCCCCACCTCGCCCAGGCGCCGATGGAGCCCCCGGCGGCAGTCGCCCGGGTGAAGGACGGGTTCTGCGAGGCCTGGGCCTGCGTCCAGGGTCCGCAGGCGGCCAACGACCGCCTGATGAAGGCGCTCAAGCTGCCCGACGATAAGGTCAAGGTGAACGTGACGCTGCTCGGCGGCGGGTTCGGGCGCAAGTCCAAGCCCGACTACGTGGTCGAGGCGGCGCTCTGCTCGCAGGCCGTCGGCGGCGCGCCGGTGAAGCTCGCCTGGACCCGCGAGGACGACCTCCACCACGGCTTCTACCACACGATCTCGGTGGAGCACCTGGAGGCCGGCCTCGACGAGAAGGGCATGCCGGTGGCGTGGCTGCACCGCTCGGTGGCGCCGACGATCGGCTCGATCTTCGCGCCGGACCCGAAGCACGAGCTGCCGTTCGAGCTCGGGATGGGGCTGGTCAACACGCCGCTCAACATCCCGAACATGCGGCTGGAGAACCCCGAGGCCGCCGCCCACGTGCGCGTCGGCTGGTTCCGCTCGGTGTCGAACATCCCGCACGCCTTCGCGATCCAGTCCTTCGTGTCGGAGCTGGCGCACGCCGCCGGCCGCGAGCCGAAGGAGTACCTGCTCGAACTCATCGGCCCGGATCGCAAGATCAGCCCGACCGAGATCGGCGACGTCTGGAACTACGGCGAGGACCCGAAGCGCTACCCGATCGAGACCGGCCGCCTGCGCGGCGTGATCGAGGCGGCCGCCAAGGGCGCCGGCTGGGGTCGCGAGATGCCCAAGGGCAGCGGCCTCGGCGTCGCTGGCCACTACAGCTTCGTCACCTACACGGCGGTGGCGGCCGAGGTGGAGGTCGACGACAAGGGCCAGGTGAAGGTGAAGGCGATCGACATCGCGGTCGATTGCGGGCCGCAGGTGAACCCCGAGCGCATCCGTTCGCAGATGGAGGGTGCGGTGGTCATGGGGATGGGGCTCGCCCTCACCTCCGAGATCACCTTCAAGCAGGGCCGGGCGGTGCAGAACAATTTTGACGGCTACGAGGTCCTCCGGATCGACGCTGCCCCGAAGGTTGTTCGTGTGCACCTCGTGCCCAGCGGCAGCTGGGACGGGCCGCTCGGCGGCGTCGGCGAGCCCGGCGTGCCGCCGGTGGCGCCGGCCATCGCCAACGCGATCTTCGCGGCCACCGGCCGGCGGGTCCGGCAATTGCCGATCCGCGATCAGCTGAGCGCCTGAACCGTCACCCGTCGCGAGACGTTGGGGCCGTGGGGGAACCCGCGGCCCCTTCTTTGTGGAAAGAGACCCGATCCGATGATGCGTTCCGTCCTGACGGCCTGCCTGATCCTGACGGCGGCCCCCGCGCTCGCCTCACCCTGCGGCGACCGGATCGACAGCCTGTCGAAGCGCGTCCAGTCCGAGGTCAGCCAGTCGATCTCGGCGAATACCAGCGGCCAGGGCAATGCCGCCAAGCGCGGAGGCGAAGGCCTGACCGGCACGGAGGGCCAGCGGGCGAACGAATCTCCGGAGGCCCCACCGGAGAAGTCGGCCCAGGCTGGCCAGGGGGCCGACGCCGCCCAGCAGGCCAAGGTCGCCCTGGAGGAGGCACGCACCGCGGATTCCAAGGGCGACGCTCAGGGCTGCGACGCGGCCGTGGCGCGGGCCGAGCAGCAGCTCAAGAAGGCACCCTGATCCCAAATCAGGGTTTCAAAAGGTCTGGGACCTTTTGCGGGTGCAGGGCAGAGCCCTGCGAAAGACCCGGGGGCTCCGCCCCTGGACCCTGCCAAAGGGCACGCCCTTTAGGAACCCGATCGAGGCAGCGGCTCATCGGCCCAGCGCGCTGATCTCGATCACGAATTTCCGGCGCAGCGCGCGCGAGAAGTCGCCGTAGCCGGCCGCTGCCAGCAGGAACGCGCCCGGGCCGCCGATGACGTGGGCGCGGTACCATTGCTCCAGGCTCGTGCGCTCCTGCGGCAGTGGGGTCGCCCGCAACCCGTAGCCCGGCGCCCGGTAGGCGCCGGCCCCGACCACGTCGTTCTCTCCTGGGACCAGGATCGGCAGTCCATTGACCGTCGCGCCGGTGGCGAGCAGCGCCTCCCGGGCATCGCCCAGGCTGTCGCCGTCGGTGCAATTGTCGATGCCGTCGCCCGAGACATCGATCACCATCCGCTCGGCCGGAACCGGTAGTGCCGGCAGCACCCCCGCGGTCACCGTGCGGAACATCTGGCCGAGGCAGGTAAATTCGCCCGCCTGCCGAGGCGTGGCGCGCACCAGCGCGGCGGTGGCCACGGCGTCGGCCCGGCTGGCAATCCGCCGCCAGCCCACCACGAGGTCGGCCCGGTCCGCCCAAGTGACCATGGCGAACAGGATACCGCCCGGATTACCGGTGATCGCGCCGATGACGGAGGGATCCTCCAGGGCCTCGGCGATGCCCTCCATCTGCAGCCGGAACCGGGTGTCGTCGACGGATTGCGAGACATCGACGGAGACCACCAGCGCGGTGGCGACACTCTCGGCTGCAGCGGCGGGGCTCAAGCCGAGGATCAGGGCGACCGCCCACAGCACGCCGTGGCACAGCCATCCCGAACCCGTCCGCATGCTCGGCATGGGTATCCCCGGACCTCACGGAGCCGGAGGCCCCCGCGGGATCGTTAGGGCATGTTTCCCGGCACGGTGAAACCGGCCTTTCGGGGGAGACGGGAGGCATCGGAAGCCTCCCGAACCGGGAAGAATCAAGCTCCGGCGGCGCTTGCGCTCATCGCGAAGGGACTTTTCCCGCAGAATACCCGGGGCGGACAAGCCGCCCCGCGTTGCAGCCTCAGGCTGCGGCGGCCGCCAGGGCGTGGCGGTGGCCGTTCAGGCCAGCGCAGAGATCGTCGATCTCCGTGAGGTTCAGGGCATCACCAGTCTGGCCGGCGATGGTGTCGATCAGGTGGTCCTGGCGTGGGTCGAAGGGATGTCCCTGCATCCGGTAGAATTGATAATAGCGCAATGCCGCCAGGACGGTGTCACGCTCGCGGTCGGTTACGGTGAAGTGCTGCATGGGTCGTAGCTTCCCCTGTGGCTTCAACGAACGCTCGGGAGGGCCGCGACGCCGAGCCCGAGCTTGGCCGTTGTAACCGGTCGGCAACTATCCGAACAGTTCTTGACAGCTCGCAACGAAGTGATTCGCGCGAATTAGGATATTGATCCTCGGCGAACGCAACGCCCTTTAACCGGAAACACACAAGTTTTTCAGTGCGTTGCCGGCTTAGGTGCGGTTACAGACCCAGATCCGCGAGATAACGCGGCAGCGCCTCGCTGGCTGGGCCGTACTGCGCTGCATCGAACGCGTCGGCATTGTCGGAGGGTTCGAGGTTGATCTCGCAGGTCGGAATTCCGAGCGCCCGGGCCTGCCGCACGTAGCCGGCCGCCGGGTAGACCGCCCCCGACGTGCCCACCGCTACGAACAGGTCGGCCTCCGCCAGCGCCGCCTCGATCACGTCGAGGCGCATCGGCATCTCGCCGAACCAGACCACATCCGGCCGCATCCGCCCCTCGGAGGCGCAGGCCGGGCAGGCATCCGCACGACTGAGGTCGGCACGCCAGGGCGTGACCGTCCCGCAGGCGCAGCAGCGGGCCTTGAGCAACTCGCCGTGCATGTGGGTGACCGCTTCGGAGCCCGCCCGCTCGTGCAGGTCATCGACGTTCTGCGTACACAGGAACAGCCGCCCGCCCCGCGCGGCGAGCCGGGCTTCCGCCTGCGCCAGCGCGACGTGGGCGGCGTTCGGCTCGGCCGCGATCACGCCGCGGCGGCGATGGTCGTAGAAGTCGAGCACCGTGTCGGGATCGGCCGCATAGGCCTCCGGGGTGGCGAGCTTCATGGGATCGAACCGCGCCCAGATCCCGCCGCGGTCGCGGAACGTGCCGAGCCCGCTCTCGGCCGAGACGCCGGCCCCGGTCAGCACGAAGATCTTTTCAGGATGCCGCGTCATGCCTGTGCTCCGGATGGCCGGAAATGTCCGTTCGTTGGCCACGCGGTTGCTTTCGCGCGCAGGCCGGGAGACGGATGCTGGCCCTGCATCCACCCTTGCGGAGGCAGGAAATGTCCGATGTTGCGCTGCTGGTCATCGATGTCCAGGAATCCTTCCGGCACAGGCCCTTCTGGACCGATGCCGATCTCCCGCGTTTCATAGAGCATCAGCAGGCGCTCATCGACGGCGCCGTGGCGCGTGGCATCCCGGTGTTGCAGGTCTTCCACGTGACAGAGACCGGGCCGTTCTCCCTGGACTCGGGCCATGTCCGCACCCTCGATCCCATCGTGATCGCGCCCGCAGCCGTGTTCCACAAGCGCCGGCACAGCGCCCTGGTCGATAGCGGCCTTGCAGGCTGGCTGATGCAGCACGGCATCCGCCGGCTGATCGTGTCGGGGATCCGGACCGAGCAGTGCTGCGAGACCACCACCCGCCACGCCTCCGACAGTGGCTGGCAGGTGGATTTCGTCACGGAGGCGACCCTGACCTTCGCCATGATCCATCCGGACGGCCGCCGCTTCGAGGCCGACGACATCAAGGCCCGCACCGAGCTGGTCCTGACCGAACGCTTCGCCCGCATCGCCACGGTGGAGCAGGCCCTGGCTGGCCGGGCGCTGGCCGCCGCCGCATGACCGGGCCGGGGCGCCGCATCCCGGTCCTCGCGGTGCTGCCGCCCCGGGCCCTGCTGCTCGATCTGGCCGGCCCGATGGAGGTGCTGCGGATCGCCGGGGCGGTTCAGGACCGGATCGCCTTCGACCTGGGCTACGCGGCGCCGCAGGGGTCGATCCGCAGCTCGATCGGGCTCGATCTCGGCGGGGCCGGCCCATTGCCGCCGGAGATCGCGCCCGGGACGGTGGTGCTCCTGCCCGGCGCGACCGAGCACCCGCTCGGCCCCGAGCGTGATCGGGATGCGGAAGCCGACGCGGAGACGCAGATCGTGGCGTGGCTGCGCGCGGCGATCCGGCCGGGGCACACGGTCGTGACGGTCTGCGAGGGCGCGCTGCTGGCGGCGCAGGCCGGCCTGCTCGACGGCTACGCCTGCACCACCCATCACGGCAGCTGCCCCCGCCTCCAGGCGGTGGCGCCCCTAGCGAACGTGCTGGAAAACCGGCTGTTCGTGCAGGACCGCGACCGGTTCAGCAGCGCCGGCGTCACGGCCGGCATCGACCTGATGCTGCACCTCTTGGCCGAATGGGCCGGGCCGGCGACGGCCGTCGCGGTGGCCCGCACACTGGTCGTCTACATGCGCCGCGGCCCGAACGATCCGCAGCTCTCGCCCTGGCTGGAGGGCCGCAGCCACCTGCATCCGGTGGTCCACCGGGCGCAGGACGCGATCGCCGCCGACCCGGTGCGGGACTGGTCGCCCGCCGCGCTCGGCAAGCTGGTCGGGGCGAGCCCGCGCAACCTCGCGCGGCTGTTCCGGCTCCATGCCGGGATGACCGTGACGGAGGCGGTGAACCGCGCCCGGATCGCGCGCGCCGGGGACCTGATCGCGCAGACCGATCTCGGCCTCGAACAGGTGGCCGAACGGGCGGGCTTCGCCTCGGCCCGGCACATGCGGCGGGTCTGGGGCCAGTTTCACACGACGGCGCCGTCGATGCTCCGCGCCAAAGTCCCGGATCCGAAAGGGCGTGCCCTTTCGCGGGTTCAGGGCGGAGCCCTGATGGGTTCGGGCAAAGCCCGATATCGGGGCTCCGCCCCGATGCCCCGCCAAAGGGCTCACCCTTTGGAAACCCATGACGGGAACCCGCTGGACCCCGACGACCGGCTGTGACCTCCTGCCGCCGCGATGACGGTCGCCCGAATCGGCGCGGACCATGCATCGGCCCGGCGGCGCAGAGGAGGGAGCGGCATGCCCGAATACGATCTGGCGATCCGCGGCGGCACCGTCGTGACGGCGAGCGACACGGTGCGGGCCGATATCGGCGTGCGCGGCGGCCGCATCGTCGCGGTGGCGGAGGGCATCGCCGACGCCGCCCGGGTGATCGACGCCTCCGGCCTGCTGGTCCTGCCCGGCGGGATCGACAGCCACGTTCACATCGCCCAGGATTCGGGCCCCGGCATCGTCATGGCGGACGATTTCGCCAGCGCCACCCGGGCGGCGGCGGCGGGCGGCAACACCTGCGTGATGCCCTTCGCGCTCCAGCCCCGGGGCGCGTCGCTGCGCGAGACGGTCGACGCCTACCGGGCCAAGGCCGAGGGCCAGTGCCACATCGATGTGGCGATCCACATGATCATCTCGGACCCGACCGAGGCGGTGCTCGGCCAGGAGCTGCCGGCTTTGGTGGCCGACGGCTACACCTCGTTCAAGGTCTTCATGACCTACGACGACCTCGTCCTGAACGATCGCCAACTCCTCGACGTGTTCCACGTGGCGCGGCGGCAGGGCGCCCGGGTGATGGTCCACGCCGAGGGCTACGACGCGATCCGCTATCTCAGCGAGCGGCTGGAGCGGGCGGGCGAGACCAGGCCCTACGGCCACGCCCTGTCGCGCCCCGAGGTGGTCGAGCGGGAGGCGGCCCACCGGGCGATCAGCCATGCCGAGCTGATCGACCTGCCGATCGTGATCGTCCACGTCTCGGGCCGCGAGGCCACCGAGCAGATCGCCTGGGCGCAGGCGCGGGGCCTCAAGATCCGGGCCGAGACCTGCCCGCAATACCTGACCCTGACGGCCGAGGACATGAAGGGCCTCGGTGACGAGGATCCGATGGCCGGGTCGAAATACGTCTGCTCGCCGCCGACGCGGGACGTCGAGAGCCAGGAGGCGGTGTGGTCGGGCATCCGGCGCGGGATCTTCGACGTGGTCTCGTCCGACCATTGCCCGTTCCGCTACGACGATCCGCAGGGCAAGCTGAACCCACGCGGAAAGACCTCGTTCCGCTGGATCCCGAACGGCATCCCCGGCATCGAGACGCGGCTGCCGGTGTTCTTCTCCGAAGGGGTCTCGAAGGGGCGGATCAGCCTCAACCAGTTCGCGGCGCTGACCGCCACGAACCACGCCAAGCTCTACGGGCTCTACCCGCGCAAAGGCTCGATCGCCCCGGGCTTCGATGCCGACCTCACCCTGTGGGACCCCAACAAGCGCGAGACCATCCGCCAGGAGATCCTCCACCACGGCTCCGACTACACGCCCTGGGAGGGATTTGCGGTCACCGGCTGGCCGGTGATGACCATCGCGGGCGGCGCGGTGATCGCCGAGGACGGCAAGGTTCTCTCCACGCCGGGGCGCGGGCGGGTGCTCGACCGGGCGGTCGATCCAGCCGAGCGGCGGGAAGCCTGACGGCCGCGCTGGCCCGTCGCTTGCCTGATCTCCGGGGGGAGACTCACATGAATGTCGAGCTGATCGGCCTGACCAAGCGCTACGGCGCGGCCATCGCGGTCGATTCCATCGACCTGAAGGTGCCGTCCGGCGCCTATTGCTGCCTGCTCGGCCCCTCGGGCTGCGGCAAGACGACGACGCTGCGCATGATCGGCGGCCACGAGCGCGCCAGCGCGGGCGCGGTGGTGATCGGGCCGAAGGCCGTGGGCGACGCAGCCCCGGCCGAGCGCGGTACCGCCATGATGTTCCAGAGCTACGCCCTGTTCCCGCATCTCGACGCGCGCGACAACGTCGCCTTCAGCCTGAAGATGCGCGGCGTGGGCAAGGCGGAGCGCCGCGCCAAGGCCATGGCGATGCTCGATCTCGTGCAGATGAGCCACCTCGCCGGGCGCCTGCCGGCCCAGCTCTCGGGCGGGCAGCAGCAGCGCGTGGCGCTCGCCCGCGCCCTCGTCACCGGCCCGAAGGTGCTGCTGCTCGACGAGCCGCTCTCCGCCCTCGACCCGTTCCTGCGGGTGCGGATGCGGGTCGAGCTGAAGCGGATCCAGACCGAACTCGGCCTCACCTTCATCCACGTCACCCACAGCCAGGAGGAGGCGATGGCGCTCTCCGACCTCGTGGTGGTGATGAATGCGGGCCGGATCGAGCAGGCCGCCGACCCGCGCACCGTGTTCGAGCGCCCGGCCACCGCCTTCGTGGCCCGGTTCATCGGCGGCCACAACGTGATCCGGCTGCCCGATGGGCTCGTGGCGGTGCGGGCCGACCGGATGCGGCTCGGCGCCGAGGCCGGCCCCGCCGCCCTGCCGGCCCGGGTGGTGGCGGTCGAGTACCAGGGCACCAGCGTCCATGTCGGCCTCGACGCCGACGGGCTGGAGCGCCCGCCCGAGAGCCCGGCCGCGCTGACCGCAATTCTGAGCGACGCCGATTTCGCTGCCCGCCCGCTCTGCCTGGGCGAAACGATCCCGGTCGGCTGGGATGAAGCCGCCGCCCACCCCCTCGATGCGTAACAGGACGGAGACGACGATGGACCTTTCCCCGAGCCGGCGCGCGCTCCTGAAGGGCGCCGCCGCTTTGGCCGCTACGCCGGTGACTGGTTTCCCGGCCGTGCACGCCGCCGAGCCCGTGACCCTGCGCTACCTCGGCACCGCGGTGAGCCAGTCGTCCGACATCGCCAAGAAGGTGAAGGAGGATCTCGGCATCACCTTGGAATACATTCCCGTCGTGACCGACGAGGTGACGAAGCGGGCGGTGACGCAGCCGAACTCCTTCGACCTGATCGACACCGAGTATTTCAGCCTCAAGAAGATCATCCCCTCGGGCAATCTCGCCGGCCTGGACGCCAAGCGGATCAAGCTCGCCGACAAGATCACCGGCGTGTTCACGAAAGGCGAGGTCAACGGCAAAAAGATCGGCGACCAGGGCACCGCCCCGCGCAAGGTGTTCTACCTCGAAGGCCAGAACGCCAAGACCTTCGCGTCCGCCCCCACCGAGTGGCTGACCCTGATCCCCACCACCTACAACGCCGACACGCTGGGCATCCGGCCCGACCTGATCAAGCGGCCGGTGGAGAGCTGGAAGGACCTGCTCAACCCCGAGTTCAAGGGCAAGGCCTCGATCCTCAACATCCCGTCGATCGGCATCATGGACGCCGCCATGGTGGTGGAGGCCACCGGCGACTACACCTACGGCGACAAGGGCAACATGACGCGCCCGGAGATCGACCGCACCATCAAGGTTCTGATCGAGGCCAAGCGCGCCGGGCAGTTCCGGGCCTTCTGGCAGGACTTCAACGAATCCGTGAACCTGATGGCCTCGGGCGAGACGGTGATCCAGTCGATGTGGTCGCCGGCCGTCACGAAGGTGCGGGCCCAGGGGGTGCCGTGCGTCTACCAGCCGCTCAAGGAGGGCTACCGGGCCTGGGCGCAGGGTTTTGGCATCCCGAAGACCTTGAGCGGGCGCAAGCTCGACGCCGCCTACGATTTCATCAACTGGTTCCTGTCCGGCTGGGCCGGGGCCTACCTGAACCGGCAGGGCTACTACTCGGCGGTGCTGGAGACCGCCAAGGAGCACATGCAGCCCTACGAATGGGCCTTCTGGATGGAGGGGAAGCCCGCCGAGAAGGACATCCTCGGGCCCGACGGCACCCTGATCGAGAAGGCCGGCGCCACCCGCGACGGCGGCTCCTTCGCGCAGCGGATGGGATCGGTGGCCTGCTGGAACGCCGTCATGGACGAGAACACCTACATGGTGCGCAAGTGGAACGAGTTCATCGCGGCGTGAGCGGGATGCGCGCCATGCCGACCGATCTCGGGCACGCCCGAGATCGGTCTCCCTCCCCCCTCTGCGGGGGAGGGTGGGCCGGCCGTCAGGCCGGGTCGGGAGAGGGGAGCGCGGCTTCCGGAGAAAGCGCGCCCTTCATGAAGGCCACCGCCTTCTTCTGCACCGTCGCTCCCCTCTCCCGACCCCCTTCGGGGGCCACCCTCCCCCGCAGAGGGGGGAGGGATGTCTCGGCACGCTTGGGGCGAACCCGATGACCGATCTCGCTCTGCCCACTGCCGCGCCCACCGAGCGGGCCGCAGCGCCAGCTCTATCGGCCCGTCCCCGCCGCAGCCTCGCCTATCTCCAGGCCGCCCCGCTGGCCCTGGTCTTCGTCGTCTTCCTCGTCATCCCGCTGGTGCTCACCGGGATCGTCTCGCTCTGGGAGTACAACGAGTACGCGATCATCCCAGCGCTCACCCTCCAGAACTACGCCGACGTGTTCGACGGCTGCCTGTCGGCCGACCTCTGCACGACTTTGCGCACCTATCTCTCGACGGTGAAGTTCGTCGCCCTAACGCTGGCGATCACCCTGCCGCTCGGCTTCGCGATCGCCTACTTCCTGGCGTTCCACATTCGCTCCGGCACGGTGCGGATGGGGCTGTTCCTGCTCTGCACGATCCCGTTCTGGACCTCGAACGTGATCCGCATGATCTCGTGGATCCCGCTGCTCGGCCGCAACGGCCTCATCAACGACACGCTCCGCGCCCTCGGGCTGATCCGGCAGCCGATCGAGGGCCTGCTCTACTCCGATTTCGCGGTGGTGCTGGCCTTCGTGCACCTCGACACGGTGTTCATGATCGTGCCGATCTTCAACAGCCTCGCGCGCATCGACCGGCGGCTGATCGAGGCGGCGCGCGACGGCGGCGCGTCCGGCGCGCAGATCCTCTGGAACGTGATCCTGCCACTCGCCAAGCCCGGCATCGCCATCGGCACCATCTTCGTGACCACCCTGGTGATGGGCGACTTCGTCACCGTCGGCGTCATGGGTGGTCAGCAGATCGCCAGCGTCGGCAAGGTGATCCAGGTGCAGATGGCCTACCTGCAATTCCCGGCGGCCGCCGCCAACGCCATGGTGCTGCTCGCCGCCGTGCTGCTGATGATCCTGGGGCTCACCCGGATGATCGACCTGCGCCGGGAGCTGTAGCGATGGACCAACCCCGCGGCCGCGCCTTCTACCTGCTGGCGGCGGTCTTCGCCCTCTACGTCCTGTTCCTCTACGGGCCGACGCTGACCATCCTGGCGCTCAGCTTCCAGGGCCCCTCCGGCGGCCTGACCTTCCCGATGAACGGGGTCTCGACCCACTGGTTCGCCAAGCTGTGGGAGGGGGTCGGCGTGGTCGACATCTGGGCGGCGCTGCGGCGCTCCCTGGCCCTCGGCCTCGTGGTGATGATGCTCACCGTCGGAATCGCCTTCTATGCCGGTCTCGCCTTCCGGAAGGGGTTCTGGGGGGCGGGCCTCGTCTTCGCCCTGGCGGTGTCGAGCCTGATCGTGCCGTCGATCGTGGTCTCGCTGGGCATCGGGCTGGAATTCCGGCTCCTCGACGACGCCATCAAGGCGCTCGCCGCCGCCACCGGCTGGGGATTCCTGCAGGACCACGGCACGCTGATGGGCCTTTACAGCTCGGCGCTGGGTGCGCATCTCACCTGGACGCTGCCGTTCGGGCTGCTGATCATGTTCGCGGTGTTCAACCGGTTCGACCCGGCCTACGAGGAGGCCGCCCGCGACCTCGGTGCCAGCGGCCCGCAGACGCTCCGCCACGTGGTGGTACCGATTCTCGCGCCCGCATTGGTTGGCGTCGCGCTGTTCGGCTTCACCCTGTCGTTCGACGAGCTTGCCCGCACCAGCCAGGCGATCGGCGGCCGCAACACCCTGCCACTGGAATTGCAGGGCCTGACCACGACGGTGACGACGCCGGAGATCTACGCGCTCGGCACGGTGACCACGGCGGTCTCGGCGCTGGTGATCGGCACGGCGCTCGGCCTGACCCTGTGGCTGCAGAAACGCCGGGCGCGGCGGGCGCTGGCGGGACGGACTTAAAGCGGCACATCCTGGGCCGACAGATCACGGCCTGCATAGAGCACGCGCAGGATCGTCACAGTCGTATCAGCCACGGTAAGCGCCACCAGAACGCGACGCTCGAGCGCGACCGTCCGAAGACCTGGCACCAAGTCATCGCGCGGCACAGCCCTCTCGGGTAAATCGGCCCAGCTCGCGCAAAGCCGATCGATGCGATCCAGATAGGCCCCAGCTCGCTCGGGACCGGACTGTCCCTCGATGTAACGGTAGAGGTTGAACAGATCCGTGCGCGCCAGCGGATGGAAGCGGACGCTACGCACCTTGCTTCGCCGCTTTTACACGCTCGGCGTGATGGGCGCGTAGATCCGCGAAGACTTGTTCAGCCGGAATAGTCGGACGCGGATCATCCAATGCCTCTTGGACTCGCTGCCGCAGGACGACGTCGAGTGCAGCCTCCTCTCGGTCGAGGGCTCGGAGGCCGGCGCGGATAACTTCGCTTACGCTGGCGTAGCCGCCGGATTGAATACGTGCGTCGACCCGCTCCTGTAGATCGCCGAGGGTGACGGTGATGGGCTTGCTGGCGCGCACGGCTCTCTCGTCCTCTCTCACAAGGTTGCGTATGACTATGTCATACATCTGAGTCTGTGACCCGGTGTGTGTCGTGAATCCAGGAGGGACGCATGCGATCGGTGCGGCGATCTTGAGAGAGGCTGACGTCGATGCGATCGTCATTGAAGGAGGCGCTCGAACGACGGGAGCGGGACCGAAGCGAGGACACCGACCACCGCGCTTCCGGTATCCCCGTTGAACTCGTGCTCCAGGCCTCGAGCCCGATCGAGCAACCTGTCAGCCTCGTGCGAGCCCTGATGGATTTCGGTCTGGATTTGCGAGACGCACACGACACTGTCGATCGCCTCGCGAGCGGCGAGCGGATCTCCGTGACCCTGCACCTGACGCCGAGGGGCAGCTCGCCTTTCGCCCTGAGCCGGTTCGGTGTGGCCGCGTCCGCGCCCCAGCCGGTCGAGGCCTCGACAATCCCCGGCGATGTCCTGGGTGCATTCGATGCGTGGCGCCTGTCGCGGAGCGGCCAAGCCGGGAGGAAGCCATCGATATCATCCTCCGTAGAGGGCTCGCAGCCGCGTAGCGGCGCCACCCGAACATTGCCAACCGCCCCCCATCCGTGTATGCGCACCCCGCGCCCCCGAGACACCCTTGGAGGCAGGGGCGCGCCGGGAAGGGGTTGAGCCGTCCGTAGCGGGCGGCTTTTTCGCGTTCCGGCTCCAGCCATCAAAAAGGATCACGCCATGAGCGCTGTGAAGACGCTTGAGGCCGTGGCACGCGACCGGGTCGGCAAGGGGGCCGCCCGGGCCGTTCGTCGCCAGGGCCAAGTTCCCGCCGTCATCTACGGGGGCGGCCAGCCTCCGCAATCCATCGCGATCGACCTCATCCGCGCCCGCACCCTGATCTACGCCGGCGGCTTCAAGACCACGCTGTTCGAGATCAATGCCGGCGGCAAGAAGATCCGCGCCATCCCGCGCGACTTCCAGCTCGACCCGGTGAGCGGCGTGCCGCTGCACGTCGACTTCCTGCGCGTCGTCTCGGGCCAGACCATCACGGTCGAAGTGCCGGTGCACTTCATCAACGAGGACGAGGCTCCCGGCATCAAGCAGGGCGGCGGCACCCTCAACATCGTGTCGCACACGCTGGCCCTCGACGTCGCCCCGGACCGGATCCCGGACGCGATCGAGGTCGACCTGACCGGTCGCGAGATCGGCGACGTGATCCACGTCTCCGACATCAAGATCCCGGCGGGCGCCTATACCGGCGAGCAGACCGACCCGGTCGCCAACATCGTGCCGCCGACGGTGCTCGGCGCCGAGGTGGAGGCCGAGGAGGCCGCCATCGCCGAGGCGCAGTCGGCCGAAGCCGCCGAGGAGAAGGCGGAAGCCGAGGCCGAAGCCGCCGAGGAGGAGAAGAAGGACGACGAGGAGGCCTGAGCCTCGTCGGACCGTTCCGCGCTGTCGAGAGCCCCGGCCCCGCCGGGGCTCTCTTCGTTTCCGGGTCAGGAACTCAAGGATAGAGCCGCGCGCGCCTCCAGCCGTCACCTGTTCGGGTAAAGCGCACCCGGTCGTGCAGCCGGTAATCGCCGTTCTGCCAGAACTCGATGCTCGTCGGCGCGATGCGGAAGCCGGTCCAGTGCGCGGGCCGGGGGATCGGCCCGTCGCCGTAGCGCTCGGACAGCTCGGCCACCGCCTGCATCAGCGTGGCACGATCGGCGAGCGGGCGGGATTGCTGGCTGGCGATGGCGCCGAGGCGACTCTCCGGATGGCGGCTCGCGAAATAGGCGTCCGCCTCCTCCGGGGTGACCTGCGAGACCTGGCCTCGGGCACGCACCTGCCGCCGCAGGCTCTTCCAGTGCAGCACCAGGGCCGCCTGTGGATTCTGGGCCAGTTCCTCGCCCTTGGCGGAGTGCGCGTTGGTGTAAAAAACGAAGCCGCGCGCGTCGAAGCCCTTCAGGAGCACCACGCGGACATCGGGCAGCCCGTCGGACCCCGCGGTGGCGAGCGCCATCGCGTTCGGGTCCTCGGGCTCGGCGGCCTCCGCCTCCTTCATCCAGGCGGCAAACAAAGCCACCGGGTCATCGCTCCGCGTGAAGTCCGCAGCTTGCGGGTCATCGGTCCTTAACTGATCCACGCCAAGACTCCTGCCTGCCGCGTCCAGGGCCTGAGGGGGCACCGACATCGGCATGTTCGGTCGAGCGGAAAGCCCGTCGTGAGTCAGGTGTAATGCGGCGATGCGCGTGTAAAGGGTCGCGGCACGGGTCACGCTTCGGTGTGTCCGCGCTGTCGCTATCGTTGATGCTGGTCCTGTGCGGCTGCAGCCAACCGCTCCTCGTCTTCCGCGGGGAGGACGAGGCGCCGCGTGTGGTCGCGGAGCCGACCGTCACCGGCAGCATCGAGAAGCGGCCCTTAAGCTTCGGGAACGACCTCGCCGAGGAGGATTGGCGGCGGGCCCGGGCGGCCCTGACCGTCGCGCTGGATCCGCAGGGCAACGGGCGTCCGGTGAAGTGGGACAACCCCGAGACCGGCCTGCACGGGGCCGTCAATCCCACTGGCCTACCTTACGTGGCAGACGATCTGATCTGCCGCAACTTCTTGGCATCCGTGGTCGGACCGCAGCGCAGCCGCTTCGTGCGCGGCACCGGCTGCAAGCCCTCGGGCGGCACTTGGACGCTCACGCGCATCCGGACGGCGAAGGGCCCGAACGCGTCCGATGATGACCGGCCCCGTGCGGGGGCCGGCACAGGCGGGACGACTCAGTAGGGATAGCCATAATAGGGCCGCATGCGGAGCCGGGGCTGGGGCTGGGCGGCCGGCGGCGCGGCATAGCGGGCGGCGGCCTCCGGATCGTAGGTCCGGATGTAGGGATCGAGCGCCGGATCGCGGTAATTTCCGTTGTTCACTCCCGCCGACCGGTCGTTGCCGCTGAGCGCCGCGTAGGGCGAGAGGCCACTGCCGCTGTCTCCGCCGCCGCCGCCACCGAACGCGAAAGCCGCGGCCGGAGCGGTCACGATGAGCATCGCGGCCAGCGGTATCGTCAGCGTCTTGCGCGTCATGTCCTGTCTCCAAAACCTCTGACTGGGCGAACGGCGCAGCCGAACGGGGAGTTCCCGGACAACCCGGATCAACCGCGTGACACGGTAACACGGACACGCAACGGAGATTTACAATGCCGAGCGAAACGCATCAATTTTTGATGACGTCAGCAGGAATCGCCCGGCATGGCCGGATTGTTCTGGTGGACAACTGATCGGTCTTGCTGGATCGTACCGCCAAGCAACAGCTTCCAAGCCCGCATCGACCGTATTGACGGCCGTCTGAGGGCGATTTCCAGGGCCCCACACCGTGCGCGTCGTGACGCAATACGATAGGTCGAGCGCGAGGCCGTTCGGCTGATGGAGCGCGTGATCGGCGGCACGGGCCGGCCGACGGTCGGCGGCCGGGCTCCCGCCTGCCCCGCCCCGCAGTCGCCCGCCTCCCAGGCGCCCGGCCCGCGCGCCGCTGCGCGATCCGTCACCGTACGCCTGGACCGCCGGTCCCTGCGCGGCTGGCACATCCGCCTTCTTGATCAGCTCGGGCAGCGGCCCGACCGGCGCGTCCGGATCGCCTGGGTCACGCAGGGCGGTGGCCTGCCGGCGAATGCCGAATTGCTGTTCCGCCTGGAGGCGGCGATTCACGGGTTGCCCCGACCTGGCCTCGCCACCGCGGCCGAGCCGGTCGCCGTCGCGCCCTACGAGGCGCAGCCGGACGAGACTGTGAAGACCGGGGACGACCTCGTCCTCGACCTCTCGGACACACCCGCCGCCCCGCCCCCCTCTTCGACCGCCGTGCCGGTCTGGCGGCTCGACTTCGATGGGCTGCCCGGGGAAGCGGGCCTGCTCGCCGCCCTGTTCGCCCGCCGGGCGCCGGTGGCGGCCCTGCGCGGCCCGGATGGGACGCCGGTCGCGGTGGGCCGCCTCGGCGCGGAATCCCACACCGTGATGCTCGCCGCCTTCGAGGATTACCTCGCCCGGACGATCACGCTGATCGCCGCCGCCCTCGACGGGGCCGGATCGCCGACCCTTCCCGATGGCGCCGAGGCGTCCTTGCAGCCGGGCCGGGCCTTCGACCTCGACGGGCTGGGGGCCGGGCGGCGCGCCGCCGGGGGGCTGGCCCGGCAGGTCGCCCGCCGGCTCTACGCCCTCTGCTTCCAGGGTCCGCAATGGCGGGTGGGCTGGCGGCAGATCAAGGGTCCCGACCTGATCGACCTGCGCCGCCATCCCGAGGGCGGCTGGAACGACCTGCCCGATGACGGGCGCCGCTTCTACGCCGACCCCTTTGCCATCGCCCGGGACGGGGCCGTCACCCTGTTCGTGGAGGAGTTCGACTATCGCCGGGGCAAGGGCGTGATCTCGGCGGTCGGCTTCGATGCCGGCGGCCCCCGGGGCCGGCCGGAGCCGGTGCTGGAGCTTGAGACCCACCTCTCCTACCCGTTCGTGTTCGAGGCGGACGGGCAGGTCTGGATGATTCCGGAATCCCATGCCTCCGGGACCATCGACCTCTACCGCGCCACCGCCTTCCCGCGGGGCTGGGTCCACGAGGCAGTACTGGTCGATGGCGTGGTGGCCAGCGACGCGACGCTGCTGCGACACGGTGAGCGCTGGTGGCTGTTCGCGACGGTCCGGGACGGCGGGGGCAGCTATTCCGACACCCTGCACCTCTGGCACGCGCCGCATTTTCGCGGCCCCTGGACGCCGCATCGGCGCAACCCGGTGCTGATCGATGTCGGCTCGGCCCGGGCCGCCGGGCCGGTCGTGGCGCGGGGCGGCGCCCTGATCCGGCCGGTGCAGGATTGCCGCGGCGGCTACGGTGCGGCGCTCGGCCTCGCCCGGATCCTGCGCCTCGACGAGGAGGGCTACGCCCAGCGGGTCGAGACCCGCCTCCGCCCCGGCGCGGCGTGGCCGGGCTCCCGCCTGCACATGCTGAGCGCGGCCGGAGGGCTGGAATTCATCGACGGCTCCCGGCCGGCCCGGCCCCGGCTGCTGCGCTGATCCGGCCGGCCCGGCCTCCCGCGGTGCCGAACGGCACGCGCTTGCGGCTCGCATCCCGGCGCAGGTCGCGGTAAGCGGATGCTGCGCGTGCGAACCGTAGACGAAGCGCCGGGACGATCTTCATGGCGAGCCCCGTCGAACATGCGAGCTTCCTGCCGCCGGTCCTGACTTTCCTGTCGGCGGCGGTGATCGGCGTGCCGATCTTCCGGCTGATCGGCCAGAGCGCCGTGCTGGGCTACCTCGTGGCCGGCGTGCTGATCGGGCCCTCCGGCCTGTCGCTGATCGCCGAGCCCGAAACCGCCGCCAGCGTCGCCGAAATCGGCGTGGTGCTGCTGCTGTTCATCGTCGGGCTGGAGCTGCACCTGTCGCAGCTCGTCTCGATGCGACGCGACATCTTCGGCCTCGGGACCGCGCAGCTCGTCGTCTGCGCCCTGGTGCTCGGCGGGGCCGGCATGCTGGCGGGGCTGAGCTTCGGCGCGGCCGCGGTGATCGGCCTCGCCCTCGCCCTCTCGGCCACCGCAGTGGCGCTGCAACTCCTTGAGGAGCGGGGCGACCTGAACAGCGCCTACGGCGCCCGGTCGTTTGCAGTGCTGCTGTTCCAGGATCTCTCGGTGGTGGGCATCCTGGCCCTGATGCCGCTGCTCGCCTCGGCGGGGGAAGCGAGCGATCCGTCCTGGCTGGGGGAGGCCGCACTCTCCACCGGCAAGGCGCTGGCGGCGATCCTGACGGTGGTCCTCGTCGGCCGCTACGGCCTGAACCCGTTCTTCCGGCTGCTCGCGGCCAGCGGCGCCCGCGAGGTGATGACCGCGGCGGCATTGCTCGTGGTCCTGGGCACCGCCCTGCTGATGGAGCAGGTCGGCCTCTCGATGGCGATGGGCGCGTTCCTCGCCGGGATCCTGCTCGCCGAATCGAATTTCCGCCACCAGCTCGAGGCCGATATCGAGCCGTTCCGCGGCATGCTGCTCGGCCTGTTCTTCATGAGCGTCGGCATGTCGATCGACGGCAACCTCGTGCGCGAGGTCTGGCCGGCCCTGTTCGGGGCGACGCTCGGCGCCATCCTGGTGAAGGTCGCCCTGGTGGCCGGCCTGTTCCGGCTGTTCGGCTCGGATACGCTCGGGGCGCTCCGGGGTGCGGCCGTCCTGGCGCCGGCGGGCGAGTTCGCCTTCGTGCTGCTGCCCCAGGCAGCGGATCTCGGCCTGACCGGCGCCACCGCGACACGCTTTGCGGTGGCGCTCGCCGCGCTCACCATGCTGATCGGCCCGATCGCCGCCAAGGGGCTCGACAAGCTGATCGAGCGGCGCAACGCGCGGACCACGCACGACCTGGAATCGCCGTCGACCGAACTCGCCGAGAGCGGCGACGCGCGGGTTCTGGTGATCGGCTTCGGCCGGTTCGGGCAGCTGCTGACGCAGGTGCTGCTCGCCGAGGGCATCAACGCCACCGTGATCGACAAGGACGTGGAACAGCTCCGCGCGGCCTCGCGTTTCGGCTTCCGCATCTATTACGGCGACGGCACGCGCCTCGACGTGCTGCGTGCCGCCGGGATCGGCCGGGTCGAGCTGGTCTGCATCTGTGTCGACGACCGGGAGGGCGCCCTCAAGATCGTCGACATCGTGCACGAGGAATTTTCCGAGGTGCGCACCTTCGTGCGGGCCTACGACCGCCTTCATGCGGTGGAGCTGATGAACCGGGACGTCGACTTCCAGATCCGCGAGACCGCGGAATCGGCCCTCGCCTTCGGGCGCGCGGCGCTGGAGGCGCTCGGCCTGTCGCCGGAGGCTGCGGCCGCCCGGACCGACGACGTGCGCAAGCGCGACATCGCCCGCCTCGTCCTGCAACAGGCGGGCGCCCTGCCGGACGGATCCAGCTGGATGCGCGGAGCCGCCGCGGGGCTGAAGCCCGAGCCGCTGACCTTACCCGTCCGCCCTGCCCGGGCGCTCAGCACCGAGACCCGCGACCTCGTGGGCAGCGACCGGCGCGAGGCGGCCGAGCGCGTGCTCGAGAAGCCGGCGCTGGCCCCGCAGGAGGCGGATGCCGCCGAGGTCGAGGGGGATCCAGAGGCGGAACTGGAGGCGGAAGGCGGCCTCCGGGATGCATAAGGATGTTTGATCGTCCCGATGCCTGACGCGCACGATGTCTGACGGCCTGCCCCCGGCGGAGACGGGCCGCTTCGTCACGGGCTCGATCCTCCGGCACGTGGTGGTGATGGGCGCCACCGGCTCGGTGGGACTGATGGCGATCTTCGCCGTCGACCTGCTGTCGCTGCTCTACGTCTCGACGCTGGGCGACCCGAACCTCACCGCGGCGGTCGGCTTCGCGGGCATCGTGCAGTTCTTCGCCACCGCGGTGAATATCGGCCTGATGATCGCCGCGGGCGCCCTGGTGGGCAAGGCGGTGGGCGCGCACGATCCGGCTTCGGCCCGCCGTCTCTCGACCTCGGCACTGGTGCTGGGCACCCTCGTGTCCGCCCTGATCGCGGGGCTGATCGCGCTCTCGGCCGAGCCCCTCCTGACCCTGATCGGCGCAAGCGGCGAGGCCCTGCGGGTGGCCACTGTGTTCCTGCACATCACCCTGGTGTCGAACCCGCTGCTGGCCGCCGGCATGCTGTTCACCGGCCTTCTCCGGGCGGTCGGCGCGGCGGGGCAGGCGATGCGGGTCACGCTCGCCGGTGCCGTCGTCACCGCGTTCCTCGACCCGCTGCTGATCTTCGTTGCCGGCCTCGGCGTGGAGGGCGCGGCCATCACCGTCTGCGTGGCGCGGCTGACCTTCGTGGCGGTGGGCCTGCGCGACGTCGCGCGGCACGGACTCCTGGGCCGGCCCCGCGCCGCCGATCTTCGGACCGACGCGGTCGCCCTGGCGGTCGTCGCGGGGCCTGCGATCCTCACCAACCTCGCGCCCTCGGCGGCGAGCGCCTTCCTGGCGCGTCTCTATGCCGGCTACGGAACCGAGGCGGTCGCGGCCGCTTCGGTGATCGACCGCCTGACGCCGGTGGCGTTCTGCGGCCTGTTCGCCCTGTCGGGCGCGATCGGGCCGATCCTCGCGCAGAACTGGGGGGCAGGCCGGTTCGACCGGATGCGCGGCGTCCTGCGCAATGCCGCCGGGGTGACGCTCGCCTACGTGAGCGTGGTCTGGCTCACCCTGGCGCTCGCCCGCGGCCCGATCGCCGCCCTGTTCGGGCTGCACGGCGTCGCGGCCGATCTGTTCGGCTTCTTCTGTCAGGTCGGCGGCGCGATCTGGTTCTTCAACGGCCTCCTGTTCCTGGGCAACGCCGCCTTCAACAACCTCGGCTTCCCCTTGCGCTCGACCCTGCTGAACTGGGGGCGGGCGACGCTCGGCACGATCCCGCCCGGCCTGATCGGGGCGGCGCTCTACGGCCCCCGGGGCGTCGTGGCCGGCATGGGCCTCGGCTCGCTGGTCTTCGGGGCGCTGGGATTCCTGCTCGCGCGCCGCACCGTCGATCGGCTGGAGGGGGTCGGGCCGAACCTTCTGCCGAAGACGGGTACGGCGGCGGCGCCCCACCGGGCCGCGCCCCTGCCGGTGGGCCATGCCCATCCCGGCCCGGCGAGCTGAGGGCGACGGTCGGGCGGCACTGAGCACAAGTAAAACGGGTGGGAACTGGTATTTCGCCGCGCGACGGGTCACGATGCCCTCCCCGGCCGGTCTGACCGGGCCAGGATCAAGGCGTCATGTTCAACCCGCTCGAGATGTTCCAGGCCCAGGGCGAAGCCGGGTTCCAGGCTTTGGGTCAGCAATTCGGCCTGACGACCGAGCAGACGGCCCGCGCCTTCGAGGCCCTGATGCCAGCCCTGACCCTCGGCCTCCAGCGCAGCGTCGGCATGGATCCGAGCGGCCTCGCCCGGATGTTCGGCCTGCCCGACGCGTCGCGCCCGGCGGCGCCGCAGGGGCTCGATGCCCTCAGCCAGATGTTCGGCTCGGCCCAGCTGCTGCAGGGGGTGCTGCAGCAGGCCTCGGCCACGAGCGGCGTCGGCGCGCAGGTGCTGCGCCAGATGCTGCCGATGATGGCGGGCGCCGTGGTGGCCAGCATCGTCCACGTCTTGCTGAATCAGCCGCAGGCCGCGGCCGCCCAAACGCGGGCCAGCGCGCCGCCCCCGCCGGTGCCGTTCCCCTTCGGACCGGCCTGGACCGAGATGGCGCGGGCCTTCCTGCCCGCCGAGCCCCCCGCGCCCAAGCCGACACCCAAACCGCCGGAGGTGAAGCCAGGCGAGGCCGGCTCGGATATGCTCCAGCAGATGCTGCGCACCGGGGCCGAGGTGCAGGGCAACAACATCCGGGCGATGCAGGATCTGTTCGAGACCTTCTGGCCGACGAAAGGGACGCCGGCTGACGGTCCTCGGGGCGCACAGGCTGCCGCGCCGCCGCACGAGCCGCAGGCCGCGAAGCCCAAGCGCGGACGTCCGCCCCAGGGCGGGACCGGTTGACGCAGGCGGCAAGCCCGCAACGGCCGTTGACCCGGCGGACCCACCGCGCATCTGTCGTCACCTCTGTCCGACCGACAGCGTCCGACCGCCGGGGGAATGCAGCGATGACCGACCACCTGACCGCCTGGGACGACCGGGCGGAGAGCGTCGCGGCCAACGGCGTTGCCAAGCGCGCGATCCCAGGCCTGAGCGCGAGCCTCGTGCGCGTGGTGGTGCCGGCGGGCGTCTCGGCGCCGCGTCACAGCCACGACCACGAGCAGTTCGTGCAGGTCGTCTCGGGCTCGGGCGTCTTGGAGACCGAACAGGGTCGCAGGCCGTTTTCCGCCGGCAGCGTGTTCCACTTCCCCGCCGGGGCGTGGCACGCTGCCGCATTCGAGACCGAGACGGTGCTGATTGAGACAAACCTCTCGACGTAGGGCTGACAAAGGTCCGGTCACTGCGCAGTGCATCCGGCCCTAACCAGCCTGTGGGCCGCTGAGTTGTGCTTCGAGCATCGTGGCACTGGCCAACGTCTCGTGGGCATAATGAATGGCGTCTTCGCCGGCGAGCAGATGACCCTCTTGCGGGTCAAAGGCTATGCCATCCAACTGTCGCACGCAGGCAGCAACTGCAATCCAAACACCGGCGCAGCTGGAAATCGCTGCGAAATAAAATGCGTAGACACAAGCCCATGGGCCGCCGAAATTTATCTCCGGATAGGTTTCGGTCAGATCTGAGAGTGGGATCACCGAGCATTCGAAGCCGGCTTGGCGACCTTGCCATGTGGCCGGCAAATGGCCACGTGTGACCGGCGGGATTTGCTCTACTTCGAGTGCCAATTCAAAGCCGAGCGCATTGATAGCGTTTTGCCATTCTGTGACGCCAGACATTGGTCTTGGACAGAGTACGTAAGCTTCCATGGTCATGGGATGACGACCTCAATCATAGCTGAAGAGAGCGACAAGTTCTTGACTGTGATTCCACGACTCACATGTACTTCTATCACGGGAACGCTATCATCGACTCCGGCAGCTTCTCTCAACTCGCGCGCACGAGCAGGCGTCAATCGCGCGTTGCCGGTTTTGAGGTCCGAAATCGCTCGGATGGGTGCCGCCGCTGTCCGGCCATCACGAAGGATCACATCAGTGCGGACGCTTCCATCCAGCCCGTATCGTACCAGGTCGCCGGCGCTGAAGCTTTGCTCGATCCCATGTCTTCCGATGCCAGGCAGATTTAGTTCTCGCAACCGTGCTGCAACCTTTGTGTGAATGACAACCCCGTACAGGGCGCCCCGACCAGAATCAGTAGTTTCAACAATTTCTTTTACGACATCAACCATCGTATCGATATACCGATCAATCTTTGGATCTCCTGTTTTATCCTTTCGCGTAACGATAACGGTTCCGGCGCCTCCAGACCATCGACCATCGCTGCCGCGCGGTTGATCCTCTCTGAAGCCAGCCTTTATTTCAAGAAGATGCAAAGTGATGAAAGCAATACTAAATCTAAGTTCAGCAATGGCATAATTCAAAGCCAGATCACGATCTTGACTTTGCATGGCCCTATCGCTTGCCAAACGTTCACTTTTTATTCTATGAATTTTTTCATATCGTCAAGCGATTCGAGGGTTGCTGAACAACGCGTCCATGATCGGTTAGAGTCGACGTTCACCAACCTGCGGCAAATTATTCTTGGGCGCGGTCCAAAATGCCTGTGCTTGGCCAGAGCGCCCGGCCCGTGTAGAAATCCGCGTTCGAACGCCCGCCCGTGCACGCCGACGAAAGGCCGGGCATCGCCCCTACTAGAACAGAGGCAGACCATGAGCGCCGGTACCGCCGCCGACAAGCACTTCTCCAACAGCTTCTTCGCCGCCCCCCTGACCGAGGCCGATCCCGAGATCGCCGAGGCGGTGGCCAAGGAGCTCGGCCGGCAGCAGCACGAGATCGAGCTGATCGCCTCGGAGAACATCGTGTCCCGCGCCGTGCTGGAAGCGCAGGGCTCGGTGCTGACCAACAAGTACGCGGAAGGCTATCCGGGCCGGCGCTATTACGGCGGCTGCCAGTTCGTGGACATCGCCGAGGATCTCGCCATCGAGCGCGCCAAGCGCCTGTTCGATTGCGGCTTCGCCAACGTGCAGCCGAACTCGGGCTCCCAGGCCAACCAGGGCGTGTTCCTGGCCCTGATGCAGCCCGGCGACACGTTCCTCGGCCTCGACCTCGCCGCGGGCGGCCACCTGACGCACGGCGCCCCGCCGAACGTCTCGGGCAAGTGGTTCAAGCCGGTCTCCTACACGGTGCGCCGCGACGACCAGCGGATCGACATGGAGCAGGTCGCCCAGCTCGCGCAGGAGCATAAGCCGAAGATCATCATCGCCGGCGGCTCTGGCTACCCGCGCCATTGGGATTTCGCGAAGTTCCGCGAGATCGCCGATTCGGTCGGCGCCTACTTCATGGTCGATGCCGCCCACTTCGCGGGGCTGATCGCGGCCGGCGTGCATCCGTCGCCGTTCCCGCACGCTCATGTCGTGACGACCACCACGCACAAGACCCTGCGCGGCCCCCGCGGTGGCATGATCCTCACGAACGACGAGGCACTCGCCAAGAAGTTCAACTCGGCGATCTTCCCCGGTCTCCAGGGCGGCCCGCTGATGCACGTCATCGCCGGCAAGGCGGTGGCCTTCGGCGAGGCGCTGAAGCCCGAGTTCAAGATCTACGCCCGTCAGGTCGTGGAGAACGCCAAGGCGCTCGCCGACACGCTGATGTCGGGCGGCTACGACATCACCTCGGGCGGCACCGACAACCACCTGATGCTGGTCGACCTGCAGCGGAAGGGCCTCACCGGCAAGGCGGCAGAAGCCGCGCTGTCGCGGGCCGACATCACCTGCAACAAGAACGGCGTTCCGTTCGACACGCAGAAGCCAACCATCACCTCGGGCATCCGCCTCGGTACCCCGGCCGGAACGTCGCGCGGCTTCGGCGTCGCCGAGTTCAAGCAGATCGGCGGCTTCATCGTCGAAGTGCTGGACGGGCTCGTGGCGAAGGGCGAGACGGGCGACAGCACGGTCGAGGCCGACGTCAAGACCCGCGTCCATGCGCTGACGGATCGGTTCCCGATCTACGGCTGAAGCCTGAATCGGCCGGCCTTCCGGGCCGGCCATGCGTAGTCTAGGACACGGCCGCGGATCGATCCGCGGCCGTTTCCATGTCCGGGTACCTTATCCATGCGGTGTCCCTATTGCGGCGGCTCCGAGACCCAGGTGAAGGATTCGCGGCCCTCCGAGGACGGCGCGGCGATCCGGCGGCGCCGGGTCTGTCCGGATTGCGCCGGCCGCTTCACCACCTTCGAGCGGGTGCAGCTGCGCGAGGTCGTGGTGCTCAAGCGCTCCGGCAAGCGCGTGCCCTTCGACCGCGACAAGCTCCAGCGCTCCATCGACGTGGCCCTGCGCAAGCGCTCCGTCGATCCGGAGCGGGTCGAGCGGCTGATCAGCGGCATCACCCGGCAGCTCGAGAGCGCGGGTGAGCCGGAGGTGACCTCCGAGGCGATCGGCGAACTGGTGATGGCGGCGCTCAAGGGTCTCGACGACGTCGCCTACGTGCGCTTCGCCTCGGTCTACAAGAATTTCCGCGAGGCCAAGGATTTCGAGGATCTGCTCGGGACCCTCGGCGACGGCCCCCTGCTGACGGCGGCCTCGCCGGATCCGGAGGTCGAGCCGGAGCCCGAACCACCGCGCCGCCGCGCCGGACGCGCATGAGCGACGACACGCACTTCATGCGCCTCGCCTTGGCGCTCGGCCGGCGGGGCCTCGGCACCACCTGGCCGAACCCGTCGGTGGGCGCCGTCGTGGTCGAGCCTGGGACGGGGCGCATCCTCGGCACCGGGGCGACCGCGCCGGGCGGGCGGCCGCACGGAGAGCCCCTGGCGCTCGCCGCCGCCGGCGAGGCCGCCCGGGGCGCCACCCTGTACGTGACGCTCGAACCCTGCTCGCATCACGGCCGGACGCCGCCCTGCACGAACGCGATCCTGGCGGCCGGGATCGCCCGGGTGGTCAGCGCCATGGAGGATCCCGACCCGCGGGTGGCGGGCCGCGGCCACGACCTGCTGCGCCAGGGGGGCGTGGCGGTCGAGACCGGGCTGCTGCGGGATGAGGCGGCGCGCGACCATCGCGGTCACGTCACCCGGGTGACTCGGGGCCGCCCGGCCCTGCACCTGAAGCTCGCGCGCACCCGCGACGGCTTCTGCGCGGCGGCGGGCCCCGAGCGCCTGCGGATCACCGGGCCGGTGGCGGACGGGGCGGTCCATCTCTGGCGGGCCCATGCCGACGCGATCCTGATCGGCATCGGCACCGCCCGGGCCGACGACCCGTCGCTGACCGTGCGGCTGCCGGGACTGTCCGGCCGTTCGCCTCTGCGGATCGTCCTCGACACGCATCTGCGGCTCTCGCCGGCCAGCGTGCTGGCGCGAACCGCCCGCGACACGCCGACCCTGGTGCTGACCACCCGCTCCGCGCCGGCCCATGCCCGGCGCGCCCTGGAGGCGCTGGGCGTCGAGGTCGCCACGGTGCCTGCGGACGCGGCTGGCGGGATCGACCTGCCGGCGGCGCTGGCCTCTCTCGGGAGCCGCGGCCTGACCCGCCTGTGCAGCGAGGGCGGCCCCCGCCTTGCGGAGGCACTTGCGCGGGCCGATCTGATCGACACCTGCACGCTGGTCACCGGGCCGGTCGAGCTGGGACCGGCGGGCGGCCTTCCGGCGCTGGGACCGACCCTGACGCAGGCCCTGGCGGGCGAAAGCTTCCGCGAGGCCGAGCGGCTGCAGCTGGGCCCCGACGAAGCCGTAACCTACGAACGCAACGGGATCTGAGCGATGTTCACGGGGTTGGTCAGCGACGTCGGCACGGTGGTCTCAGTTGCGGGCGAAGGCGACCTGCGCCGGATCGCCATTCGGGCCTCCTATGATCCGGCCAGCATCGCGCTCGGCGCCTCGATCGCATGTTCCGGCCCGTGCCTCACGGCGGTCTCGGTCGAACCAGCCGAGGACGGCTGCGTCTTCGCGGTGGATGCCGCCGCCGAGACCCTGGCGCGCACCACCGTGGGATCCTGGACCGCAGGCACGCGGATCAACCTCGAACGCTCGCTCAAGATCGGCGACGAACTCGGCGGTCATCTGGTGACCGGCCATGTCGACGGCCTCGCCGAGATCGTGGAGCGCACGACCGTCACGGCGGATGCCTGGGGTGCCAGCGAGCGCTTCACCCTGCGGGCGCCGGCCGCACTCAAGAAATTCATCGCCGAGAAGGGCTCGGTCTGCCTCGACGGCACCTCGCTCACGGTGAATTCGGTTCAGGACGACCTGTTCTCGGTGCTGCTGATCCCGCACACGCTTCAGGTCACCACCTGGGGCGAGCGCCGCGCGGGGGATCGGCTCAATCTGGAGGTGGATCTGATCGCCCGCTACGCGGCGCGGCTCGCCGAGGCGCGGGCCTGAAAGCTCGTTCGATCCGCGATCCCGAGGTTTCTAAAGGGCTTCGCCCTTTGGTGGGTTGTCCGGGCAAGGCCCTGACGGATCCCAGGGCGCCGCCCTGGACCCGCGAAAGGTCTCGACCTTTCGAAACCATGACTAGCGCGGCGGGATCGAGTAGGTCCCGGTGGCGTGGCAGACGAGGTCGGGGTTGCCCGAGGCGGTGATCAGCACCTCGCCCACCGCGAGCCGCCGGCCGAGCTTGAGCAGCCGGCATTCGGCCAGGAGATCGCCCGAGGCGGGCTTGCGCAGGAAGTTGAAGGTCAAGCTCGTGGTCACGGCGAGTGCCACCGGGCCGATATTGGCGAGGATCGCCGCGTAGAGGGCGTAGTCGGCCAGCGCCATCATGGCCGGCCCGGAGACCGTCGCGCCGGGGCGCAGGAAGCGCTCATGGGCTTCGAGCCGCATCCGTGCCGAGAGGGGACCGACTTCCTCAAGATGATAGGCGCGGCCACCCGCCTGCATCTGGGGGAATTCCCGGTCGAGAAAGTCCTGCGTCTCGGCGAGGGTGAGGATCGTGGCGGTCATGCCTGTCTACAGCGTGGGTTGAGGTGCGGGGCCATCGTCGGGCCTCCTATCCACCCCCCTCCTCCTGAGGTGCCGGAGCGCAGCGGAGGCCTCGAAGGAGCCCTCCAGAAATCGTGCGACCGGCTGGAGGACTCCTTCGAGGCCCGCTGACGCGGGCACCTCAGAAGGAGGGGGATGGATAGGACGACCCGCTAAAAAAAGATTGGCCGCGCGCTCGCGGCGATCTCGCCCAGCACCGTCCCGGTGGCCGGCTCGACCTCCTTGAGCACCACGTCGTAGCCCCAGAGATCGGCGAGGTGCTGGAGCACCCGCTTGGCGTCGTCCTTCTGCAGGGTGATCCTGTTGATCGCCTTGTGATGCAGGATCAGGCGCCGGTCGCCTTCGAGATCCACATCCACCACCTCGATGTCGGGATCGAGCCACGCCACATCGTACTGGCGCGCGAAGGACCGGCGTAGCTTGCGGTAGCCGCGCTCGTCGTGGATCGCCTCGACCCGCAACTCCGGCTCCTCCGGGTCGTCGACCACGTGGAACAGGCGCAGGTCGCGCATCAGCTTCGGCGACAGGAACTGCTGGATGAAGCTCTCGTCGCGGTAATTCTCCCAGCAATCGCGCAGCACCGCCATGGCGTCGCCGGTGCCGGCGATGTCGGGGAACCACGCCCGGTCCTCCTCGGTCGGCTGCTCGGTAATGCGGGCGATGTCCTGCATCATCGCGAAGCCGATCGCGTAGGGGTTGTGGCCGCCATAGGAGCGGTCGTCGTAGTTCGGCTGCCGGATGACGTTGGTGTGCGACTGCAGAAATTCGAGGTAGGCCGCCTCGGTGATCTGCCCGGATTCCGACAGGGCATTCATGATCCGGTAGTGGCAGTAGGTGGCGCAGCCCTCGTTCATCACCTTGGTCTGGCGCTGCGGGTAGAAATACTGGGCCACGAGGCGGACGATCCGCAGGATCTCCCGCTGCCAGGGGCGAAGCCGCGGCGCAGCCTTCTCCAGGAAGTACAGGATATTCTCCTGCGGCAGTTCGAGCAGGGCCTTGCGTCGCTCGACGGCCGCATCCGGACGCGCCGTGCCGGCCTTCTGGGGCAGGGTCCGCCAGAGATCGTTGTAGATCTGCTCGCCGTGCTCGATCCGCTCGCGCTCGCGCCGCTGCTCGGAGGCGAGGTCCGGCCGCTTCTTGCGCGGGTAGCGGTGGACGCCCTGGCTCATCAGGGCATGGGCAGCGTCGAGCACCTGCTCCACTGCCTGATGGCCGTAGCGCTCCTCGCAGCGACTGATGAAGCCCTTGGCGAAGTCGAGGTAGTCGAGGATGCCCTCGGCATCGGTCCACTGCCGGAACAGATAGTTGTTCTTGAAGAAGTGGTTGTGGCCGAAGGCGGCGTGCGCGATGACCAGCGTCTGCATGGTCGCCGTGTTCTCCTCCATCACGTAGGAGATGCACGGGTCGGAGTTGATGACGATCTCGTAGGCGAGCCCCATCAGGCCGCGGCGGTAGCCCGCCTCGTGCTGGGCGAAGTGCTTGCCGAACGACCAGTGTTTGTAGAACAGCGGCATGCCGATCGACGCGTAAGCGTCGAGCATCTGCTCGGCCGTGATGATCTCGATCTGATTGGGATACCAGGACAGGCCGAGTTGCGGCCCGGCCACGGCCTCGCAGGCGTCGTGGATGCGCCGGATCGTGTCGAAGTCCCAGTCGTTGCCGGTGAACAGGGGTTTATCGACCTTAACGGCTGGGGCACTCACCTTGGATCGGCTCAGGCTGGTCACCATGAAACCCTCATCACATCCTCCCCTCCCCCTTGTGGGGAGGGGCCGGGGGTGGGGGTGGTGCAGGCGGCACCGCGGCGATCCATTCTGAACCACCCCCACCCCTACCCCTCCCCGCAGGGGGGAGGGGATAAACCTACGCCTCCGCCTCCGCCCGCGCGTCCTTGCGGCCGAACAGCTCGCGGAAGACCGGGTAGATCTCCCGGCGATGGTTGACCTTGCGCATCGCGATCGGCCCGCCTGCTTTGGCGATCGCCTCGTAGGTCCGCCACAGGGTGGTGCGGTGCTCCACAAAGCCGGCGCGTGGGCCGTTCTCGTCGCCGACCTCCAAGTAAGCGAAGTGCTGGCAGGCCGGCAGGATGTGCGACCGCAGCAGCTCGGTCGAGGTCGGCCCGTCGGAGGAGACGTTGTCGCCGTCGGAGGCCTGGGCGGCGTAGATGTTCCAGTCGTTGGGGTCGTAGCGCTCGGCGATGATGCGCTTCATCTCCACCAGCGCCGAGGACACCAGCGTGCCGCCGGTCTCGCGCGACCCGAAGAAGGTCTCCTCGTCCACCTCGGTCGCCCGGTCGGTGTGGCGGATGAACACGATCTCGACGTGCCGGTAGCGGCGCGTCAGGAAGATGTGCAGCAGGATGTAGAACCGTTTGGCGAGGTCCTTCATGTGCTCGGTCATCGAGCCGGACACGTCCATCAGGCAGAACATCACGGCCTGCGCGATCGGCCGCGGATAGGGCTCGAACCGGCGGAAGCGCAGGTCGATCGGATCGACATAGGGGATGCGCTTCGCGCGCTCCCGCAGCTTGAACAACGCCTGCTCCAGCTCCGCCCGCTCCGGGTCGCCCTCGGGCAGGGCGTCGAGCTGCGCCGCCAGGGCCGCCACCTCGTCGGGCTTCGGCCGCTTGAGGGCGATCCGCCGGGACATCGAGTTGCGCAGGGTGCGGGTCAGCGCGAGATTCGCAGGCGAGCCCGTCACCGTGTAGCCGGCCCGACGCAGTCCCTCGGTCTCCACCACCGCCAAGCGTCGCTTGGCGAGGTCCGGCAGCTCCAGATCCTCGAGGAACAGCTCCAGAAACTCCTCGCGGGTGAGCACAAAGCGGAACGCGTCCTCGCTGTTCTCGCCGCCCTCCCCGCCCTCGCCGGAGCCGCGCCCACCGCCGCCGCTGGGCGGGCGTTCGATCGTGTCGCCCTCCACGTAGGTCTTGTTGCCGGGCAGGATGTGGTCCTGCAGGCCGGTGCCGGGCTGGCGGGAGAAGCGCGGCTCGCGCACGCCATCGGCCGGCACGGTCACCCGGCCGTCCTTGCCCAGATCCTTGATGTCCTTCTCGCGGGCGGATTCGCGCACCGCCCGCTGGGCCACGTCCTTGACGCGGCGCAGGAAGCGCTGGCGGTTGGGGAGGCTCTTGCCGCCCGGGTTCAAACGTCGGTCGACGATGTGCATCCGCTGCGAAAACCCTCGTCCGCGTGTGCCGGCCGGGTCCCGACCCTTGTCATACCATGCTGTTGCGGAAGGAATGGATCCCGCCTTGGCAGCAAGGCCGACATCCTCACCGGCCGGTCGTCCGAAACTGTGGCGGCGGAGGGTCGGTGCGGGGCCCGACTGTGCGGGCCCCGTCGCCCCTCAGCCGGCCTGCTTCACCCGCATGTACCATTCCACGAGGCGGCGAACCTGCCGCTCGGTGTAGCCGCGCGCCACCATGCGCTCGACGAACTCGCCGTGCTTCTTCTCGGTGTCGCCGTCCTTCTTGGAGCCGAAGGAGATCACCGGCAGCAATTCCTCCACCTGGGAGAACATCCGCCGCTCGATCACCTCGCGCAGCTTTTCGTAGGAGGTCCAGCTCGGATTGCGGCCGCCGTGCTGCGCCCGGGAGCGCAGGGCGAACTTCACCACCTCGTTGCGGAAATCCTTCGGGTTGGCGATGCCCGCGGGCTTCTCGATCTTGGTCAGCTCCTGGTTCAGGAGCTCGCGGTTCATGAGCTGGCCGGTCTCGGCATCCTTGAAGTCCTGGTCCTCGATCCAGGCGTCGGCATAGTCGATGTACCGGTCGAACAGGTTCTGCCCGTAATCGTGGTACGATTCGAGATAGGCCTTCTGGATCTCGTGGCCGATGAACTCCGCGTAGCGCGGGGCCAATTCGGTCTTGATGAATTCCAGGTACTTCTTCTCGGTCTCCGGCGGGAGCTGCTCGCGCTTGAGCGACTGCTCCAGCACATACATCAGGTGCACCGGATCGGCCGAGACCTCGGTGGTGTCGTGGTTGAAGGTCGCGGCCAGCACCTTGAAGGCGAAGCGGGTCGAGATCCCGTCCATGCCCTCGTCGACGCCGGCCGTATCCTTGTACTCCTGCATCGAGCGGGCGCGGGGATCGACCTCGCGCAAGCTTTCGCCGTCATAGACCCGCATCTTCGAGAAGACGTTAGAATTGGCGTGCTCGCGCAGGCGGGAGAGCACGGAGAACCGCGCCAGCATCTCCAACGTGCCGGGCGCGCAGGCCGCGTCCGACAATTCCGAGCCGGAGATCAGCTTCTCGTAGATCCGCTGCTCCTCGGTGACGCGCAGGCAGTACGGGACCTTGATCACGTAGATCCGGTCGATGAACGCCTCGTTGTTCTTGTTGGTCTTGAAGGTCTGCCACTCGGCCTCGTTCGAGTGGGCCAGGATCACGCCGGTGAACGGGATCGCGCCGATATTCTCGGTGCCGACATAGTTGCCCTCCTGCGTCGCGGTGAGCAGCGGGTGCAGCATCTTGATCGGCGCCTTGAACATCTCGACGAATTCGAGGATGCCCTGGTTCGCCCGGTTCAGGCCGCCCGAGTACGAGTAGGCGTCGGGATCGGCCTGCGACAGCGTCTCTAGCCGCCGGATATCGACCTTGCCGACCAGCGAGGAGATGTCCTGGTTGTTCTCGTCGCCCGGCTCGGTCTTGGCGATGGCGATCTGGCGCAGGCGCGAGGGCCGGACCTTGATCACCTTGAAGCGCGAGATGTCGCCGTTGAACTCGTCGAGGCGCTTCAATGCCCAGGGGCTCATCAGGCCGGTGAGGCGCCGCCGCGGCACACCGTAGCGCTTCTGGATCTCCTCGCCCATCGTGTCAGGGTCGAACAGGCCCAGCGGGCTCTCGAAGACCGGCGAAACCTCGTCCCCGGCCTTGAGGACGTAGACCGGGTGAACCTCCATCAGAAGTTTCAGCCGCTCGGCGAGCGACGACTTGCCGCCGCCCACGGGCCCGAGCAGGTAGAGGATCTGCTTGCGCTCCTCCAAGCCTTGCGCGGCGTGGCGGAAGAACGAGACGATCCGCTCGATCGTCTCCTCCATCCCGTAAAACTCACGGAACGCCGGATAGGTCCGGATCGTCCGGTTCATGAAGATTCGGCCGAGGCGCGAATCCTTCGCGGTGTCGACGAATTCGGGCTCACCGATCGCCGCCAGGATGCGCTCGGCGGCCGAGGCGTACATCAGCGGTTCGTCGCGACAAGCTTCGAGATACTCGGAGAGCGTCATCTCCGTGTCGCGGCGGGCCTCGTAGCCTCGGGCGAAGCTCTGGAAAAGGTCGTTCGTCGCATGCATCGGCATTCGATAACCCTCTCAGACCGTGACAGCTTCATCCTGTCTCGGCTTGGATGCAACCGACAGGCCCGCTTTTGTCGCAGTGCGGCGAGCATGTCGCCCGGCATGTCGATTGCATGCAACACTCCTCACGTCTGAGGGCGGCCCAAACGAGAGTCTGAGCCGCCTCAGGGCGTGTGTCGAGAGCTGCAAAACTGCGCAGAGGCGGCGGATGTTCGCCGCGACTCACAAATCCGTGCCCTCTTTCTTGGTATCGTCTGCGGATTTGGCACCGCTTCCACCGACCGTGATTTTCACGGTCTGCGTCTGGACTTGCCCATCGGAGGCTTTCACCTCGAAGGTGACTTCGTCGGTGCCGGTGAAGCCGGCATTGGGCTGGTAGAACAACGCCTGGACCGCGGCCTCCTTGTTAGGACAGCGGTAGCTCGCCGGAGTCTTCAGCTTGCCGACCTTGGTGATCACCGAGCCGTTCTTCGGCGGCCCGGAGACCTTGAACTCGGGCATGGGACCGGGCGAGCAATCCTTCTTGAGGTTGGGGGCGATCTCGAGCCGCACCGTCTTGCCGGGGGCGACGGTCTTGGATCGGTTCGCCGGACTTTCAGCCAGCGCCGGTCCGGCCAGGGCCAAACTCCCTGCGAGCAGCACGGCGAGCGGACGAAGGGCGATCATGGCAGCGTCTCTCCGGTGCCGAGGCGGGTGCGATCGCCGGAGACCACTCCGAGTGCCCCGTCCATCGGTACGAAGCATGTGGGGACGCCCGGCGCGGGCGTCGAGGGCGCAGCGCACGGCCCTGCTTAATTCTGAAGCACCGCCGCCACGATGCCGGTGACGCGGGCGATCTGCGCGGCATCGAGCTCGCCCGCCAGGGCGGAATGGAGGCGCGCCTCCACGCGGGCCCGCTCGCCGGCATCGGCGAGCGGCATGGAAGGGATCTCGTCCTCGGCGAGGCGGCAGACCCGGCGGATCGCCTCCGCGGCCGAGAGCAGCTTCTCCCGGTCGGCGGGTCCCATATCCCAGAGCGGATTGCGCAGGCGGCTGATCACGCGCTTCGCGTCGCGGTACTCGCGATCGACGGTGGTGGCGGCCTCGATCTGGCTGACGAGGAACATGAGTTCCAGCATCTCCCCGGCCGCCTCCGGGCAGGCGCGGACGATCCGCATGATACGGGCCATCAGTTCCTGGCTGGGCGACAGCTTGGATCGGGACGTGGCCATGCGGGCGACAACGCAGGGTCCTGGCGAAAAGTTCGCCAGCCCTTGCAAGGGTTTTGCCGCGCGGCCCGGACCGGCGTGTCAGGCGTCCGATTCAGGAGGGGTGCTGAGGCCGTCCAGCAGGGCGCGGCAGGCGCGCAGCTCCGCAAGGGCCGCCGCCAGGGCGGCGCGGTCCGGATCCCCGAAGGCGACGGTTTCCGGCTCACCCTCCTGAGCGATGGGCGCGGCCGCCACGGCCTCGCCGCGGCCCACCGCCTGGACGAAACGGACGCCGTTCTCCTTGAGCACCCGCTGCGCCCCCGCGATCGTATAGCGCTGCACATGCAGGAGCTGGCGGATGCCGGCCACGAGTTCCACGTCCTGGGGACGGTAGTAGCGCCGTCCGCCGGCCCGCTTGACCGGTCGGATCTGGCCGAACCGGGTCTCCCAGAAGCGCAGCACGTGCTGCGGGACGTCGAGTTCCTCAGCGACCTCGCTGATCGTGCGGAACGCGTGGGCGCTCTTCTCGACGGTCTCGGCGGGCTGTTCGACGGCGAGGGCTGGCGACATGGCGGTCCGGCGGATCGGTTCGGGACGATGCGATCTTGCCGGGTCGCGGGGTCGGGCTCAAGCCTTGCCGGCGCAGGAATGTCGCGACGCTCCGAAAAGAACGATCACTCGTCCTCGTCGTGATCGTTCGCGCCGTTGAGGCCGTTGATCTTGGCCTTGAGCACGTTCGAGGGCTTGAACACCATCACCTGGCGTGGCTCGATCGCCACCTCGACGCCGGTCTTGGGATTGCGGCCGACGCGCTTGCCCTTGCTGCGCACCACGAAGGAGCCGAACGAGGACAGCTTCACCGTCTCACCGCTCGCCAGACAGCTGCAGATCTCCGACAGCACCGTCTCGACGAGGGCGGCCGACTCGGTCCGCGACAGGCCCACCTGATGGTAGACGGCCTCGCTCAAGTCGGCGCGCGTCACCGTCTTGCCTGCCATGCCGTCTCCCCTCGCCCACGTCTCTCGTCCCATGGCGTCGGGTGCGGCGAACTTGGCCGCACCGGATTCCGAAGACGTATCCCTATGATCCGGCACGCTAATCGGCGCTGCCCCCCCGGTCAACCGCGCGGGCGCATCGAATTGTTTCGGGCCTGTCACCAGCGGATCAGCGCCGCCCCCCAGCTGAAGCCGCCGCCGATCGCCTCGATCATCACCAGATCGCCCTTCCGGATGCGCCCGTCCCGCCGGGCCACGTCCAGAGCGAGCGGGATCGAGGCCGCCGAGGTGTTGCCGTGGCGATCCACCGTCAGCACGATCTTCTCGCGGGCGATCCCGAGCTTGTCGGCGGACGCCTCGATGATCCGCCGGTTGGCCTGATGGGGCACGAACCACGTGAGGTCGTCGGCCGTGAGCCCGGCCTGCGCGAAGGCCTGGACGATCACGTCGGTGACCTGCCCCACGGCGAAGCGGAACACGTCCCGCCCCTCCATGCGGAGGTGGCCCACGGTGCCGGTCGAGCCCGGGCCGCCATTGACATAGAGTTTTTCGCGATGCCGCCCGTCCGAGCGCAGGCTGGTGCTGAGCACGCCCCGGCCGTCCGCGTGTTCCTGCGCCTCCAGTACGATGGCGCCGGCCCCGTCGCCGAACAGCACGCAGGTGGTGCGATCTTCCCAGTCGAGGATCCGCGAGAAGGTTTCGGCGCCGATCACCAGCGCCCGGCGGGCCGCCCCGGTGGTCAGGAACTTGTCGGCGGTCGAGACCGCGAAGACGAAGCCGGCGCAGACCGCCTGCAGGTCGAAGGCCGCCCCCTGGCCGATGCCCAGGGCCGCCTGGATCTGGGTGGCGGTCGCGGGGAAGGTGTGGTCCGGCGTCGAGGTCGCGCAGATCACGAGGTCGATGTCGTCCCCCGTCAGCCCGGCATCGTCGAGCGCCGCCCGGGCCGCCCGGGTCCCGAGCACCGAGGTGGTCTCGCCGGCCGCCGCGATGTGCCGCTGGCGGATGCCCGTGCGCTGGACGATCCATTCGTCGGAGGTGTCGACCCGCTCGGCGAGAGCGGCGTTGGTCACCACCTGTTCGGGCAGGCACGAGCCGGTGCCGACCACCACCGAGCGCAGCTCAGGCGCGCGCCGGCTCTGGTCGGGGTCAGTGCGGAGGGTTGCCATCTGTGTCCTTCCCGGACTGCTCCAACATCACAACCGTCAGGTGTGGTGCCGGGACAATCGGTTTTCCATCCTGAACGGCGTCAGGCCGGCGCCAGGGCCGCGGTCTGATCGAGCATCTCGCGGATCGTGCGGATCATGTCGTGGCGGGCCATGTCGTGCGCCAGATCGACCGCCGCCGCGAAGCCCTGCGCGTTCTCGGAGCCGTGGCTCTTGATGACGATGCCCTCAAGGCCGAGGAACACGCCGCCATTGGCCCGGCTCGGGTTCATCTTGTCCTTGAGCGCCCGGAACGCATGTCGGGCGAAGAACGCGCCGATCTTGGCCGACAGCGTCCGGGTCATGGCGGCGCGCAGATAGGTGCCGATCTGTTTGGCGGTGCCCTCGGCGGTCTTGAGGGCGATGTTGCCCGTGAAACCCTCGGTCACCACCACGTCGACCGTGCCGCGGCCGAGATCCGTGCCCTCGACGAAGCCGTGATAGGTCAGCCCCGGGCTCTCCATCTCGCGCAGCATCCGGGCGGCCTCCTTGACCGCCTCGTTGCCCTTCATCTCCTCGGTGCCGACATTGAGCAGGCCGACCGTGGGGCGCTCAAGGTCGAACACGATGCGTGCCATGGCCGAGCCCATCACGGCCATTTCGACCAAGTGCTCGGCATCGGTGCCGATGGTCGCGCCGACATCGAGCACGACGCTCTCGCCCCGCACGGTCGGCCACAGGCAGGCGATGGCCGGCCGCTCGATGCCCGACATGGTCTTCAGGCAGATCTTCGACATGGCCATCAGGGCGCCGGTGTTGCCGGCCGACACGCAGGCCTGGGCCTGCCCGTCGCGCACCGCCTGGATGGCCTGCCACATGGAGGATTTGCCCCGCCCCTGGCGCACCGCCTGGCTCGGCTTGTCGTCCATGGCGACCGCCACGCTGGTGTGGCGGATCTCGACGCAGTCCTTGAGCCGGGGCTCCTTGGCCACGAGGGGGGCGATCACCGCCTCGTCGCCGAACATCAGGAAGGTGGTGTCGGGATGGCGCTCGCGGGCCAGGGCGGCGCCGGGCACGACCGTGGAGGGCCCGTGGTCGCCGCCCATGGCGTCGAGCGAGATGCACACGCGTTGGGACATGTCGGTAGCGGGTCGCGGGTCTCGGCGGGGGATATGGCGGAAGGGGTCCCGCCGGGCGCGGCGGACCATAGCGATACCGGCCCGGCGGGCAAATGAAATCGGGTGTGGGACGGTTCCGGCCGCGGATTCAGGCTGTCAGCCCTCGCCGTCGCGCAGCTTGCCGAGCGCAGCGAGCGGACCCGCATCGTCGCCCGCCACCACCGGCTCGAAGCTGATGCCGGGCTTGCGCGGATACGGATCGAGGCCCAGCGCCAGGAACTCCGCGGTGAGCGCGCCGAAATCGATGCGCCCGCCGACCAGGGGATCGGGGATGTCGGCATCCTCGGCATCGGTGCCGGCGAGCTGGTCGGTATCGGTGAACACCACCTCCACGGGCTCGTGGACCGGCGCCTCGAACGGTTCCAGGCTCACGGTGCAGACCTGCGTCACCAGGGCGTCGACGGTGCCGGTCACGGTGAGGCGGCTGGTGGGGCCCGAGATGGCGAATTGCCCGACCAGGTCGCGGATGCCCGGAATCTTGAAATCGACGGCCAGCGCCGCGCATTCGGCGGGGCTCGCCTCCACGGTGACCGCGCCCCGCCCCTGGGGCAGGCGCTCGACACTGACCCAGCGCGCGAGCGGGCCGCTGTCGTACGGATTCTCCCGGCGGCTGTCCCGACTCATGCGTTCACTCCTCTAGCTTCTCCAGCCGACGCGAATCGATCAGGCTCCGGGAAAGGCGGCCCGGCGCCGAGCAGCGCATCCAGGTCGGCCCCGGCGAGGGCGTCATCGGATGCCTGCACGTAGGCGGCGAGCCCTGCCCCATCTCCCTCGCCGCCGAGCACGTTGCGGACGAGCACGGCGCGCAGGGCCTCCCAATCGCCGGCATCGAGCGCGGCGTCGTAGCCCGTGGCCCGGCCGTAGAAGGCGGCGCCGAGCTTCTTCATCCGCTTGCCCACGCCCATGTCGCCGACCCCCAGTTCGCGCAGGGACGCGTCGAGCTGGGTGAAGACGGAATTGACCAGATCCTGCGCCACCTCGGCGGCCGGAGCCGGCAGCCGGTTCAGCCGGCGCAGGACCAGGATGGCGTGCAGGCACAGGGCCTCGAACCGGCCCTCGACGGTGTCGGGCACGCCGAGGCGGAGGTAGAGGCCCGATTCGCGGGCCGCCATGCTGAGCGCCACATGCAGACCCTCGACGGCCTGCCGCCGCGCATTCGCCCGTCGGAACAGCCGCCCGATCATGGATGCCGCGCCCATCGGTCTCGAGCCCTTGGGAAGTGTGGCCGAGCTTGCCTTGTCAAAGCCATAACCCCGCGGTACGGCAACCCACGCCCAGGGCGCAAGCGTCGCCGGAATTCCGTGCCGGCGGCATCGGTTGCGTCCCGTCCGTGCACACGTTGTTCGTCCACATGCTTCATGGGGGCCCGATGCGGCGCCGTCTCGTCCAGTCCTTCGCGCGCCTCGCCCTGGTCGGGCTCGCGGGAGCCGGCCTGTCCGCCTGCGTCGGCGAGGAGCTGCGCCACGGCTATCAGGTCGATCAGGCGGCGCTCGCCACGATCAAGCCCGGCATGAGCCCCGAGCAGGTGCTGCAGATCCTCGGCACGCCCTCGACCGTGTCCACGGTGGGCAACAAGTCCTGGTACTACATCTCCCAGAACACCCGCCGCACGATCATGTTCATGGGCGAGCAGGTCGAGGACCAGAAGGTCACGGCCGTCTACTTCACCCCCGCCTTCAAGGTCGAGCGCGTGGCGCTCTACGGCCTGCAGGACGGACGCGTGTTCGATTTCATCGAGCGCACCACGCCGACGAGCGGCGCCGACCGGGCCTTCCTCAGCCAGCTGTTCCGCGGCCTGACCCGCTACGAGCCGTTCGGCAGCGGCAACGGCGCCAGCGTCGTGCCGGGCGCCAACCGCGGCATGTGAGCCGGGGGGCCCGCCAACAGGCGGGCGATCTCCTGAGGCTCCGAGAACAGGTGCTCGGGGCCCTGCGCCGCCAGGGCCTTCGGGTCCGTGTAGCCCCACGCCACGGCGCCGAACGGGCAGCCGAGCGCGCGCGCCGCCTCCAGATCGCGAATCTCGTCGCCGATGCACAGGGCCTGCGCCGGCGCGACGCCCCGACGCGCGAGGAGCTTGCGCAGGCGCTGCGCCTTGCCAAACAGCGAAGCCCCGCAGGCATAGGCGTCGATCTGGGCGGCATTCTCCGGCCCGAGCACACGCCGCACCGTGTCGGCCCGATTCGACGACAGGATCGCCATCGGCACGCGGGCCTGCGCGAGGCCGGCCAGCATCTCGGGCACACCCGGAAACAGCGCGATCTGCGCCGCATCGCGGGCCGCGAGCTGGTGCATGTGGCGGGCGATCAGCGGCAGTTTCCAGCGCGGGATGCCGAGATGGGCCACGATGGCGCGAGCCCCCTGGAGGCGCAGGCCTTCGACCTCGTGCGCTTCGACCCGCCGGAAGCGGTAGCGCGCGGCCACGCCGTTCATCACCGAGCAGAACCAGCCGAAGCTGTCGGCGAGCGTCCCATCGAAATCGAGCACGACGAGGCGCGGAGAAGCCGCGGAGGTTCTGGCGAGCGCGCCAGACTCCCTCTCCCGTGCGGGAGAGGGTTGGGGTGAGGGACGAGAAGTCTCAGACTTAAGCACGCCAGCGCCGCTCTTGCCGGTTGCGCCTCTTCCGGACACCGCAAATCCCTCACCCTGTCCCCCTCCCGCACGGGAGAGGGGACCCGCGCCTCGCTCGGCGAAGACGGCATCGCTGTCGTGTCCGGTGCGCGTTGCCATCGGGACGAGGCTTAACTCCTTGTAATGACGCACTCTCGCGGGCCGAGAAGGCAGCCCCAGCCGACCAGGGCACCCGCCGCGATGCACCG
>Ga0316232_1000844_pt1 | contig 41946 bp, 29 predicted proteins | sample TBHtaG_FD_206006 | JGI IMG/M metagenome (GOLD analysis project Ga0316232, IMG submission 206006) | Freshwater microbial communities from Trout Bog Lake, Wisconsin, USA - TBH18025_13 | ecosystem: Environmental > Aquatic > Freshwater > Lake > Hypolimnion/Profundal zone | place: USA: Wisconsin...
AAAACTATCTGTCGGTTGTTTATGCCCGTGAGATGTCAGAAGGGTTGACAATTATTAATCAGGAAATTACCTTAAGTTCTTTGATGAATAAGACTCCGGACGGCTTGTTGCTTAAAAAAGGGCTGGCTACCATCGACAAATCGTTTCAATCCGAGAAGAATAATATTACAGAACCTGGTGAGGATAAACTCGTTTCCGATATTGAAACCGGATTAAAAGAATACCGTGACTCAGTAATGAAGTTTCTGGTTTACCCTCAGCCTGTAGACAAAGTTATCAATCTGCAAAAAAAATTCAACCCTCTTAACCAGCAGTTGCTCCTTTTATCGCAAATGAACGGGAAGGCGATTGAAGTGAAGACCGATGATGCAAAAATTTCTTCCCATGAAGCCTTAACGGCGATGACCATTCTGGCTACGCTATGTTTTTTGATTGCCCTGACATTTACCTTTAATTTTGCCACCTATTTTAATGAGCGTTTTTATCAGCTATACAATGGTATTAAAGAGATTGTATCGAGCAACTATGGCCAAAGGCTTTATTTCGAAGGGGCTGACGAATTTTACGAGATTTCATTGGTTTTTAACCAAATGGCAGAGAAATTAGATGAGAATCAGCAGAAAATGGCAGTAACTTTACTAACTGAAAAGGAAAAGGCTTATACTAAAAGTGAGATACAGGAATTGAAGAGCGTTCTGCTCCGGATTAAAACCATTGAAGAGCAAGCTGAAGCATTAATTGCCCAATTAGAAGATAAAAAATAAGCAATGGAAATTCAGGATAATCGTCCCGATCCCGACGAACTACTGGCTTCACTCAAGATTGAAGAAGAAAAAAGCAAACGGGGCAAACTGAAAATATTCTTCGGAATGTGTGCAGGTGTTGGAAAAACCTATTCGATGCTTAAAACTGCACATGCAGAAAAACAAAAGGGGGTTGATATAATAATTGGATATGTTGAAACCCATAAACGGCAGGAAACAGCAGACCTGGTTGAAGGATTTGAATTAATCCCTCGTAAAGTTTACCAGTATAAATCCACTCCGGTTGAGGAAATGGATCTGGACGCCATTATAGCGAGGAATCCGCATACAGTTCTGGTTGATGAATTGGCCCATACCAATGCCCCGGGTAGCCGTCATAATAAAAGGTACCAGGATGTTCAGGAAATTCTCGAAAATGGGATTAATGTTTATACTTCCCTAAACGTACAGCATCTTGAAAGCCGCTCTGAAACAGTTGCACAGATCACCGGAATCATTGTTCGTGAAACTTTGCCCGATGATATTTTTGAAAGTGCAGACGAAGTTGAGGTAGTTGACCTCACACCCGATGAATTGCTGCAAAGATTAAGTGAAGGGAAGGTCTACACTCCCGAACGATCGAGAGAGGCGGTTGAAAATTTTTTCCGCAAGGGAAATATAACAGCTATGCGGGAAATGGCCTTACGCATTGTGGCCGACCGTGTCGATAAGCAATTGCATGAATACATGCAACTTAAACGAATAAAAGGGCCATGGAAAACGGGGCTGCATCTTCTGGTTGCCGTCGATTACACCCAGCAAACAACCCGGTTATTGCGCTGGGCAAAGAATCTCTCCTATTCTATGGGTGCTACAATCCAGGCGCTCTATGTAGAGACGATGCACAACCTTACTCCAAAAGAACGTGAACAACTTGATAAAAATATAAATCTGGCGGGTCAGCTTGGTATTAAATTCAGGATTATCACGCATCATGATGTTGTAAGTGCTATTGTTGATTTTGCCAACAAGGAGAATGTTACCCACATTATAGTCGGAAAACCACGAGTCAGGAATCTATTGTCGATGATCCGTCTTGGAAACTTTGTGAACCGGTTAATCCGATACAGCGGAAACATCGATGTATATATCTTAGGGGCAGATAGTCAGTCCAAGGATCATTTCAGAGAAAAGGTATTCACCCCTTCTTTTACTTCCAATATAAGCCAATACCTGATCACTTCGGTCCTGGTTGTTCTCACCTCCATCGTCTTTTATCTTGTTAAGGGGATTATTGGCTATCAGATAATTTCGTTTGGGTTGTTGATCATGGTATCGATTCTTGCACTCTTCTATGGTACAGGGCCAATACTGGTTGCTGCAACACTCAGCGCCTTGATTTGGGATTATTTCTTTATTCCGCCCCAGTTTACGTTTCACATCCAGGAGCCAATGGATGTTTTGATGCTTATCATGTTTTTTATAATTGCCCTGCTCAATGGGATCTTAACCTCAAGGGTCAGACATCAGGAGAAAAAAATCAGGATACGGGAAGAACGAACACATGCACTTTACCAGCTTACCAGAGAACTCACGATGATTTCGGGAATCGAGGACGTATCAAAAATTGCAGTCCGATATATTCAGAAATACTTTAATCTTGAATGTGCCATAATCTTAAAAGATGATTCAAATAAACTTGAGGATGAACCAGTTCATATAACAAAAATAAGACTTTCGGACAATGAAATAAGTATTGCTTCCTGGGTCTACAAACATTCATCAAAAGCGGGGAAGTATACCGATACATTACCCTCAACTAATTATACTTTTTATCCTTTAACCGGTAATACCGACAATATGGGGGTTATTGTTGTTGAACAGGCCAGTGTGTTTACTCAGGGTGAGGAGCAATTTTGGGAAGCGTTTCTTTCCCAGATTTCAAGTAAATTCGAGCGGGAATTCCTGCGAAATGCAGCCAAAAAAGCCTATATCCTTAGTGAATCGGATAAACTCTATAAAACACTTTTCAATTCTATCTCCCATGAATTACGGATACCTGTCGCTACAATAATCGGAGCTTCCGATACGTTATTATCTCAAAGTTATCCGGAAGAGACTAAATTAAAACTCTATACTGAGATAAATACTGCCTCTATCAGACTAAATCAGTTGATTGAAAACCTTCTGAATATGTCCAGACTTGAGTCGGGCAGGATTACACCCCGCACCGATTGGTGTGATGTGCATGATTTGGCCAATGACGTGGCAGGTAATCTTCAACAGGAATTACTTCCATACAAATTCTATATTGTAATTCCTTCGGATATGCCTCTGGTCCGCATTGACTTTGGTCTTATTGAACAGGTCTTGCACAATCTCATATTAAATGCCACACAAAATGCTCCCCCCGGAACTGCAATCAGACTTAAATTCTACTTCGATAACGGAAAGCTCACTATTCAGGTAATGGATCGTGGAAATGGATTTCCTCCTGAGGATCTGACAATGGTGTTTAATAAATTCTACAGGGGTAAAGATGCCAAGACCGGCGGAACCGGTTTAGGACTGTCTATTGTCAAAGGATTTGTGGAGGCACATAATGGAACTGTGATCGCCGAAAACCGCCAAAATGGAGGGGCGATTTTTACAATCAAAATCTCTGTAGAGATTTCAGAAATGAACCAATACGGTTAATAACAGATTTAAATGGTTAACTTGACTCCAATATTGATTATTGATGACGAAGTACAGATCAGGCGGTTACTTGAAATAACACTTTCAGCCAGCGGATATAAGATTTGCGAAGCATCTACCGGGAAAGAAGGACTGACGATGGCAGCTACCAGGCAGCCTGCATTGATTATCCTGGATTTAGGTCTGCCCGATGCCGATGGCCTTGACCTTTTGAAGAAACTAAGGGAGTGGTATGAAAAACCCATAATTATCCTTTCTGTCCGTAAATCTGAAGATGATATTATTAAAGCCCTTGACCATGGAGCAAACGACTACCTGACCAAACCTTTCAGAACCGGGGAATTACTGGCACGAATCAGGGTCGCGATAAGGCATAGTCAGGGTACAATTGAGAACCCTAACCTGGAATTTGGCACCCTGTCCATTGATTTAGCAAACCACACCGCACGCAAAAATAATGAAATCATCAAACTAACTGCCACTGAATTTTCTTTACTGGCGCTTCTGGCCAGAAATGAGGGGCGGGTCCTGACCCATCAATATATTCTTAAGGAGATCTGGGGAATGGGATATATCGAACAGACTCAATACTTAAGGGTGTTCATCGCACAACTACGCAAGAAAGTTGAAGATGTACCTGCAAAACCTAAATGGCTGAAGACAGAATCAGGAGTGGGCTATCGATTTGGCAGCTAGCACTATTTTTAACCTTTAGGATCAACTTCCGAATTAAGGAATCCCTGTAGGTTTTCGAAACCTACAGGGTTTTGTGGTGTTGCAATGAAATATACCCGGCAAATAAAATTTTAATAATTTCCATCCGATAATTTTGATTCTTAGTAAACCTTTTTTGACTTTATTGGTTATATTTAGTAAACAATTTAAATTACAGAATCATGAGTTTTACATTACCAACGCTTCAATACGATTACAAGGCTCTCGAGCCCTACATCGACGCGCAGACTATGGAGATCCACCACTCCAAACATCACGCTGCTTATACCAATAACCTGAATGCCGCCCTGGAAAACAGCAATCTAAAAGGGAAGAGTATTGAAGAAATTTTTTCCAAAGTTTCCCAACTTGCTCCTGCACTTCGAAATAATGGGGGTGGATACTACAATCACAACCTGTACTGGGATGTTTTGATCCCGGGAGGACCAGCCGGACCACAAGGTAAATTACTGGAATCCATAAATGGTTCATTTGGTTCTTTTGATTTATTTAAGGAGGCTTTTACCAAAGCTGCGGTGACCCGTTTCGGAAGTGGTTGGGCATGGCTTATACAGAAAGGTGATTCACTTGTAATTAACTCTACCCCTAATCAGGATAATCCACTAATGGACATTGCTGAAATTCAAGGAATTCCGTTACTTACCATTGACGTTTGGGAACACGCTTATTACCTTAAATATCAGAACAGACGCCCTGAATATATCGAAGCATTTTTCAAAGTGATCAACTGGAACGAAGTAGCCAAACGGTTAAAAGCATAAAGGATTTTTCAATCCAATATTTTAGCCCGCAGATAATGCGGATTAACGCTGATCGTAAAATCTGCGTTAATCTGCGAGATCTGTGGGCATTTTTTTTCCTGAGTAATAACTAAGAGAGCAGGCTTTTTACTTTGTCGGAAATCAATCTGCCATCGACTTTTCCGGCCAGCTCTTTTGAAGCAATTCCCATTACTTTTCCCATCTCTTTGATTGAGGTAGCTCCCGCCTGAGCAATAAAAGCTGTAATGGCAGCAGTCAGTTCTTCATCTCCCATCTGCTCAGGCAAATAACTCTCCAAAATTTTTACCTGCGCCATCTCCGGATCGTAAAGATCAATTCTGTTTTGCTGTTTATAGATCTCAGCAGAATCGCGGCCCTGTTTGGCCAGTTTTGCAATTGCCTTAATGGCAGCCTCATCGCTAAGTTCTTCAGCGCCGCTTTTTGCTGTTTTCGCCTCAAGCAGTACTTTCTTAATGTTCCTTAATGCCTCAAGTCTCCCCTTGTCTCGTGCCAGCATTGCCAACCTGATATCCTCACTAATTCGATCGAATAAATTCATAACCAATTGATTTATATGTTATTGTAAATATTTTTTTTACAGAGACGGGTTTTAAACCCGTCTCTACGCAGGTATGATAAAATCAATCCGCCTTATCGTGAAGAAAGGAGTTGTTTTTTCTGAGCCGGGGACCCTCATCTCCATTACCTGTCAAGGAATATCTTGATATTTCCTGTCTGTTTGCCAAAGGATTATTAGGGTTCTTAGCTTTTCTGCGTTCGTAGGCCGGAATCCGGGACAACTCTTCGATATAATCTTCAGTCTCGCTAAAGAAGTCAACCTGCATCACCCTTTTCCCTTCTTCAGATGTTCCATCACCGAAAGGGTCAATTCGGATTGGCGGATACAATTGTTTGATGATCTCATCCTTTTTATCGACTGCCGGAGCTTCAGTAAGCAGAGGATATTTTGGGGTATGGACAGGTTCGTTACCAAAAAACCCCTTTGGAAAGGCGTTATAATCGTCCAGCAATGGAACCTTTTCGCGCTGGGGCTGAATTCCGCTGTTCATTTCAGGTATTGAGCTGGTTTTAAATCCTGTCGCAATAACGGTAACACTTAACTCTTCACCCATTTCAGGATCAACAGCTACACCGTAAATCAAATCCGCAGTGTTTCCTGCCATTTCCTGAACATATTCGTTCACCAGGTTCATTTCGTCCATAGTAACTTCTTTTGTTTCGCCTGAGGTAATGTTCACCAGGATATTTTTGGCCCCCCGGATATCATTGTTGTTCAGGAGCGGTGATTTAACAGCACCCTCCACTGCTTTAGTGGCCCGGTTTTCGCCCATCGCGGTGAAGGAACCCATAATAGCAACACCTGAATTCTGCATGACAGTGCGGACATCTTCAAAATCAACATTGATAAAGCCGGGGCATGTAATGATTTCTGCAATCCCTTTGGCTGCAATGGCCAGAACATCATCTGCTTTGGAGAATGCCTTGGAGATCGGAAAGTCGCCATAAATTTCCCTTATCCTTTCGTTGTTAATAATCAGCAATGAGTCGACATGATTTTCGATTTCGCGAATACCCTCAATCGCCTGTTGAATACGTAATCTCCCTTCATTCCTGAAAGGGATGGAGACGATTCCAATGGTTAGGATTTTTCTTTCACGTGCTACCTGGGCAATTACGGGAGCTGCTCCGGTTCCTGTTCCTCCACCCATACCCGCAGTGATAAAGACCATTTTCGTATTCCCCCCCAGGAGTTTCTCAATATCTTTTAGATTTTCAATTGCTGATTCGCGACCAACATCCGGTTTATTTCCGGCTCCACGCCCTTCTGTTAAAGCAGAACCAAGTTGAACTTTGTATGGAACAGGACTACTCATCAAAGCCTGGGCATCGGTATTGCATACCGCAAAATCAACATCCTTTATTCCCTGGCGATACATATGATTCACTGCATTTCCACCGCCGCCACCTACACCAATTACTTTTATAATTTTCTCGCCGCTTACCGGCAAATCAAAATCTATTAAATCAGCCATTTTTGTCTCTTTTACGTTGGTTAATGTGGCATTACTTATCAATTTCGGTATCATCTTCATTAAAAAACCCTCCAAATTGTCTGTGAAACCAGCTTCCAAGTGGTTCGGTTGCATCAGCAGTTTTTGGCACTGCCTTTTTTACAATTTTATTGGTTCGTTCCTGACGACTGACCTCCCGTTTTTGTTCGTCCTTCCGCACCGTAAAACTTTGGTCAGGATTCAAATCAAAAGCGGGATAAACTACTTCAGGTTCCAATTCAGCTTTTCTTTCCTGATGATATTCAGGAATATTGGATTGAATTACTCCTTCATTTGCAGGAATGACCACGAATTCCTTTTCCGGTTCAGGCCGCAGAATACGGTTTGGATTAATCTCAAATCCGGTAGCAATAACCGTCACGCTGATTTTATTGCCAAGTTTGGCATCATACCCATTCCCCCATATGATGTTGGCGTTATCACCCGCAGCGTTCTGGAGATAATCGATAATATCGCCAATCTCACCCATGCGTACTTCGTCTTCACCTGAAGTGATGTTGAGCAGAATATTTTCGGTGCCGAAGATATCATTACTATCGAGCAACGGCGATCTGAGAGCCTCCTCCGCAGCACGAGTGGCCCGGTTTTCACCCTCGGCAAATCCTGTTCCCATAATGAAAACACCACTTTCGCGCAATACAGTATTGACATCCGCAAAGTCAATATTGATATTTCCATGGAGTGTGATGATCTCGGCGCATCCTTTAACAGCAGTAGCAACAATATTATCAGCCTGGGCAAACGCCTCACGGGCAGGGAGATCCCCATATACTTTATGAAGATTCTCATTGCTGATTACCAATAAACTATCAACGAAACGCTGCAGTTTTTTGATTCCTTCGATGGCCTGATCATAACGTAATCGCCCCTCCTTAATTGATGGAAGGGTCACAACTGCAATGGTGAGGATATCCATCTCACGGGCGAGCTGGGCAATCACTGGTGCTGCACCCGTCCCCGTTCCGCCACCCATTCCCGCCGTAATAAAGACCATTTTAGTTCCGGTTTCAAGAACCGTTCTGATTTCTGCGAGGTTTTCGATTGCGGCCTGTTCTCCTCTTTTAGGCTTATTCCCCGCCCCTCGGCCTTCCGTAAGCGAAACCCCTAGCTGAACCTTTACCGGGACAGGACTATTTATTAACGCCTGTGAATCGGTATTGCAAACCAGAAAATCAACACCGGCTATTCCCTTTCGGAACATATGATTTACCGCATTTCCGCCGCCGCCGCCAACGCCAACCACTTTGATTATCGATTGGTAATCGTGGTGAAACCCGAAGGTCAATAAATCCTCTGAATTATTTTCCATGTGATTAACTAATTGTTTTTAATGTATTTCGCTATCTTCATCTGCAATTAATCCGTTAAGGCTCTCCTTGGCTTTGCCAAATAAATCAGAGACCATTGTTTTTATTCCATGAGTTTTAGCCTGCTGTTTCGTTCTGGTCTCTTCGGGCGCATTGGAAACAATTTTTCCCGGTGGATAATTCAGGCTGCGAGCCTGATACAACCCGTTAATCAGCAATCCAAGCAGATTTGCCGACTGGGTATTCATCAGCTGCTCATTAAAAAGAGATTCCTTTAATGGAATTGCCGGTTTACCAAAGCGGACATCGAATCCTGTCATAAAACTTACCAGTTTGTCAATCCCGCGCATATTAGAGCCTCCACCTGCCAGGACAATCCCGGCGCCGAGTTTATTCAGCAGTTTGGTTGAATCAAGTTGGTAGATGACCCCTTCAATAATCTCTTCAAGCCGTGCCTGTATGATTCCTGAGAGGTTCCGGAAACTAATCTCTTTGGCATGCCACCCTTCTACCTCGGGAATCTGGGCAAACTTATTGTCAGGTACAAGTTCCGAAAATGCATAACCGCATTGCATCTTAACCATTTCAGCATGACGGGGTATGATGTTACACCCTTCACGAATATCGTTCGAAATCACATTGCCTCCAAAAGGCAATTCAACAGCGAGACGGAGCTTATTCTCGTAATAAAGGGAGACTCCGGTAGTACCTGCACCAAAATCGAGAAGGATAACGCCCGCCTCTTTTTCGTCTTTAGACAGAAAGCCTGATCCCTGTACATATGGATTTATGAAAACCCCGGCCAGTTCATAACCCCCTTTTTCGATGCTTCGCTTCAGATTCTGTTCATACGATTCGGGAGCTGTAACTACCCTGAATAGGCCATCGACCCGTCGGGCGGCCATTCCAACAGGATTGTTGACGCCGCGCTCCCCATCGACAACAAATTCTTCCGGTGTCAAATGATAAATTTTCTCACCAGGGCCATTGGAATGACGCTGGGCTTCACCAATCAAGGAATTGATGATCGTTTGCGTCACTTCCCCATTATCAATCATGCGGTAACCGCTAACCTGACGGTTAGTGATTTTCTGACCCGAAATCCCCGCATATACCTTTTTCACCTTAAGATTATGAAGGCTATTCTCCAGCAAACTGATTACCGTCTTAATCGACAAAGCAGTTTCGTCAATATTTACAACAACTCCATTCCGAACCCCCTGGGTTAAGGTCTCACTAAAAGCAATTATTTCGAGTTTCCCGTCTGAGGTAAAACGCCCAATTACCCCACGTGTCCGTAAGGTTCCGATGTCAATTGCGGCAACCAACTCTCTTGTCAGGTTCATAGTAATTTATTTTTTTGTGCAAACAATCTGATTATGAAATTCTAAATTAATAGTCTTGTAAATACTCCAACCGCCATTTTTAAAACCATCAGTATATAAGGCTTTGAGATTCCGAAATTTTACCTGGTAATCCTCCGCATTACCAAACAGGATAATTTGTTCTCCAACCCTTGGAACCATTGAAAGTTCCCCTATTGCATTTACATAAATCTGGTCGATCTGAGCACTCAGAAATCTATCTTTGTTGATATAAGTAATTAAAGGTAAAAGCTTTTTTCTGGCAAAGTCCGCCGATACAAGACCTCCCACGATCATGACTCTGGGGGTATATCGGGGTGACCATTCAATAACCTTCCCAAGTTTATCCATATAAAAGGCCCCAGCCTGACCATCAACCCTGAAAACAGGTTCCCTTTGTTTTATTTTTACGACCAATGCCCCGCAACTTTTATATCCATCTTCATAAACATTGGTATAAACAGCAACATCCTCAACCGCGTGTAGTTTTCGAAGCCCCTCCTCAATCTTACGGAGATTGACAGATTTGAGCGGCAAACCAAATATCTCCTGATGATTTCTGCGCACCCATTGTCTGATGTCGTTTGGCTGAACGAATTGCTGCTGTACTGAATCGGCAATGTCAACTTTTACCTCCGCACATTTTAATTGCTTGCTCTGTTTTATAGAGAATCCCAATGATATAAATATCAAGAGCATAGGGATAATCCAGAGTGCAATATGTACGATTTTTTTAATCATCTTCATTTTCTTTCAGGTAAGCAACGATTGGTTCCACCAATCTGTCGATATCACCGGCTCCAAGTGTCAGGAGAATATCCGAATGATAGTTTTTAAGAATTATCGGGAAGTCCTCTCTTTTACACCGGACGCGGTTTGCGACCTTCATTTTATTCAGAATAATGCCTGAATCAACACCTTCCATGGGCAATTCACGTGCAGGATAGATCTCCATGATTAAGGCATTATCAAGCAGATCAAGAGCAGCAGCAAATTCAGAGGCAAAGTCCTTGGTCCGCGAGAAAAGATGAGGCTGAAATATTCCGGTCACCTGTTTGCCCGGATAGAGTTCCCTGACTGATTTGATAGTAGCTTCGAGCTCCCTGGGATGATGGGCATAATCGTCAATATATATCGTTTTCTTTCCGGAATATCGCACATCAAAGCGGCGGACAACGCCGGTATAGGAAGACAACGCCAAGCGAATCTCTTCACTGGTTACTCCGCCCATCAAAGCCATTGCGCAGGCTGCAACAGCATTTTCGACATTCATTAATCCCGGGTAGGTAAGACATAAATCACTGATTCCCCCGAATGGGGTTTTTAAATTAAAATAGTAAGCTCCCTCAATAATCCTGAGCTGCAAAACCTGGAAATCGGCCTCTTCACTGACCGAATAGGTAAAGTATCGGATCTTATCATTCCATAGATTATCTATATTCAAACCTTTTCTGTATACTAATGCACCCCCATCTTGAATTTGGGAAATAAATTTGGCAAATGCCTTTATCATGTTTTCATGATCCCCATAAATATCAAGATGGTCAGCATCCATCCAGGTAATTACAGCCAATTCAGGGTACAATTGAAGAAACGACCGGTCAAATTCATCCGCTTCTACAACAATATATTGACTTTTATTTTCAGGTAACAGAAGGTTAGTTCCGTAATTTTTGGAGATTCCACCCATAAAGGCGGAACAGTCGACATGTGATTGTTTAAGCAGATGGGCAGTCATGGTGGTCACCGATGTTTTACCATGAGTTCCGGCAATGGCGATGCACCGTTTTCCGGAGGTAAGCAGACCAAGAACGGCAGATCGTTTATAAACTGCAAAACCATTTTCCTGAAAATAAACGAATTCGGAGAACTCTACCGGTACTGCAGGTGTGTAAATGACGACCGTCGTATCCTTTTCAGCCAGGCCCGGAACCTGTTGCAAATCATCGGTATAATGAATGGCGATTCCCTCCTTTTCAAGATCCAGGGTAAGCGAAGAGGGTGTTTTGTCATACCCGTCCACTTTTTTCCCGATAAAATTAAAATAGCGTGCCAGTGCACTCATCCCTATGCCGCCGATACCGAGCAGATACACCCGTTTTATTTTTTCAATTTCAATCATTATCAGTCATTTATTAAAGTGGCAATTACCTCAACAATATCTGCAGTCGCATTGGGAGTTGCCAGTTTTTTTATATTTTTTGAAAGGTCCACACATTTTTCCCTGTTTTCGAGTAAAAGTAATGCAGCTGGAATCAACTCTTTCACTGAAACGGTATCTTTTATCAATAGTGCTGCCCCCTTTTCCACCAGTGACCTAGCATTGAAAGTCTGGTGATCCTCTGAAACATTCGGTGATGGCACAAGGATAGCTGCTGCTCCGACAGCACAAAGCTCAGAAATTGTTCCGGCTCCTGCCCTTGAAATCACAAGGTCGGCCATCGAATAAGCGAGATCCATCCTGGGAATAAACTCCATGAGTCGGATATTGGGAACGGGGTTATTCAAAAGGCTGACCTGAATATCCTTATAATAGTATTTACCTGTCTGCCAGATAATCAGCGCATCCGACTTACGGATTGCTTCGAGATTTGCCATCACACTTTGATTCAATACCCGCGCACCCAAACTTCCTCCAACGATCAGGATTACCGGTTGGTCGGAGGTAACCTTAAAATATTCTTTGGCTTCGGATGATTTGGGGATAATCGATCCTAATCCCTGTCTGATCGGGTTTCCGGTAAATACTATTTTCGCCTCGGGAAAGAATCGTTCCATTTTGTCATAGGCAACGCAAATCTTATTTGCTTTCCGACCCAGAATTTTATTGGTAACTCCTGCAAAGGAGTTTTGTTCCTGAAGTACCGTTGGAATACCCAGCTTTTCGGCGACGCGCAAAACAGGGCCACTGGCGTATCCTCCCACTCCGATTACTGCATCTGGTCGAAAGTCTTTTACTACCCTTTTTGCCTTGAGCATCGATTGGATCAGTTTAGGGATGAAAGCGAGATTCCGCCATATTTCACCGCGGTGAAATCCGGCGACAGGCAGTCCAACGATCCGATAACCTGCGGCAGGAACTTTCTCCATTTCCATTTTCCCTTCGGCACCTACAAAAAGTATTTCGCAATCGGGGAATCGGTTGCGAAGGCCGTCTGCAATTGACAAAGCCGGGAAGATATGTCCCCCTGTTCCACCTCCGCTAACGATGAATTTCAGATTCCCCATATCTCAATTTTTTGACAATAAAATATCTTCATCGGGCAACACCCCATCCGGACTAAAATTCTGCTCAACCTCAGCCTGAGTTTCCTCATCGGTCTCTGAACTGACACTCAGTAACAGGCCAAATGTAAATGCGGTAAATAATTGGGAGGTTCCTCCCCAACTGATCCAGGGGAGTGGCTGCCCGGTGACGGGAATAGCTCCGGATGAAACAGCCATATTGATTATGGCTTGCAATATGATGACAGTAACAGCTCCGGTGGCCAGAAAGATTGGAAATGCTCTTTTGGCTTTCCGGATAATTATACCGCCACGAGTGAGAAAAATAAGGTAGAGGAGCGGAACAACAATCCCCCCAATCAAACCGTATTCTTCAATAATAATGGAATAAATAAAGTCATTGTATGCTGCGGGCATAAAATTGCTGATTTTGCTTTTACCTGCACCTACTCCGGCTATACCGCCACGATTAATGGCGATCATGGCAAAGTCGTCCTGGGTAAGCCCCTTTTCGGATAGTTTCTCTCCGCCATGAATATGACGGTCAATCCGGTTTCTTACGGTCTGAAGACGCCCTACATTGGGAAGAAGTGGTGCAGCAAAGTAGATCACTATCACAAAAGCCAAACCGGCACCCAGTACCGATATCAGAAATTTCCAGTGAACCCGACCCACAAACATCATGATAAGGGTTGTTCCAAAAAGCAATACCGCCGACGAAAAATTAGCCATAGAGATTAATGCGCAAAGTATGGCTATTCCCAAAATTATCTTTAATGCAGAGAGATTTAATAGCCTTGGATCCTTCTGTCCATTTGCCAACAGTCGTCCAACCCACATTATTACAGCAACTTTTGCCAATTCGGCCGGTTGGAAGCTCGCAAATCCCAAAGGAAGGGTCCTGCCGGTACCCTCACCGCCACGTCCAAACAGCAATCCTGCAAAAACTACAAGAATGGCGAAGAAGAAAGCGCCATTGGCAATTCTGTTGTACAAACTTACCGGGATATAATTCAGCATGAAAATGACCGCACCGTATCCGAAACCCTGAAACATCAACTGACGCAGGATATAGTGGGAAGTGTTTCCCCCTTCCTGGCGGTAGGCCAATGCCCCGGTGGAACTGTAGACCACTAGCAGTGAAAGACACGTCAGCGCCACCAGGACAACCCAGATGATCTTGTCACCTTTGATGTATTTTTTAAACTCCCCGGTATCCATGAATTAATACTAATATCGTAATATGCTATATTCCAATCAAATAAAATGCCAATTCAAAATTCAGATTGCAAAATGCAAAATTACAAATCAAGGAAATAAGGCTTTTCACTTTGCATTTTTCACTTTAAATTTTTCACTTCCTACAGATTCCTTACCGCGTCCTTAAATTGTCGTCCGCGATCTTCATAGTTTTTGAAAAGATCAAAACTGGCACATGCCGGTGAGAGGAGAACCGCATCACCTTTCTCGGCGAGAAAATAGGCACTTCTTACCGCCTCTTCCATGCTTTTGGTATCCACGATTTCTTTAACGATACCTTCAAATGCAGATATGATTTTTTGGTTGTCTTTTCCCAGGCAAACAATTGCTTTCACTTTCTCCTTTACCAGATCAAACAACATTGAATAATCATTTCCTTTGTCAATGCCACCTACAATCCACACGACAGGGGTTTGCATGCTCTCGAGGGCATACCATACCGAATTGATGTTAGTCGCTTTTGAATCGTTGATAAATTCGATGTTATGCACCCGCAGGAACCTTTCCAGTCGGTGTTCCACACCCTGAAAATCACTGAGACACTCCCGGATACCCTCTTTTCGTAAATTTAAAATACTACCTGAAATCCCGGCAGCCATGGAGTTGTACAGGTTATGTTTACCTTGTAGCGCTAAATCGTAAATTGTCATATCGAAAGTTTTATTGTTTACATTTAATTTCATTGTTTCATTTTCAATCCATCCCCCCTCCTGCAATTCCCGGTTGATGGAAAACGGGACTTTGGTGGCATTAATGATCCGTTTTTCAACTTCATTAACTGTGACCGGATCATCGGCACAGTAGACAAACCAGTCCCGGGCTGTTTGATTCTGGAGGATTCTCATTTTAGAATCAACGTAGTTTTGCATTTTATATTCATACCTGTCGAGATGATCAGGAGTAATATTCAGTAAGACCGCAATATCTGCCCTGAAGTCAAACATTCCGTCGAGCTGGTAACTCGATAATTCGATCACATAATAATCGAAGTTCTCTTCAGCCACCTGTAAGGCAAAGCTTTTCCCAACATTACCGGCCAACCCTACATTTAATCCGGCTCTTTTGAGCAATTCGTAAGTGAGCAGAGTAGTGGTAGTTTTTCCGTTGCTTCCGGTAATACAGATCGTTTTGGCTGAGGTATAACGCCCGGCGAATTCGATTTCAGAGATTACCGGAATATTTTTCTCCCGGAGTTTGATAACTATCGGCGCTTTTTCGGGTATTCCCGGACTTTTTACGACAAGATTGGCATCAAGAATTAATCCTTCAGAATGGCTGTGTTGTTCGTATTTAATGCGGTGTTGTTGTAACGTAAGTTGAAATTCATCACTGACCTCACCAAAATCGGAGAGAAATACCTCAAATCCTTTTTGAGCACCCAGAATTGCAGCGCCTACACCGCTTTCTCCTCCACCTAATATGACAAGTTTTTCTTTTTGCATCATTATCGCATTTTGAGTGTGGCAATTGTTAAAACCGCGAGAATGATCCCCACAATCCAGAACCGTGTAACAATTTTTGGCTCGGGAAACCCTTTTTTCTGAAAATGGTGATGTAAGGGAGCCATCAAAAAGATTCGGCGCCCTTCCCCGTATCTTCGCCTGGTATACTTAAACCACCCCACCTGGAGGACTACCGATAAATTCTCGATCAGAAATATTCCGCAAAGCAGAGGTATCAGAAATTCTTTTCGGATAATTATGCCAAAAACAGCCAGAATTCCTCCCAACGTCAGACTTCCAGTATCCCCCATAAAGACTTGTGCCGGATAGGAGTTATACCACATGAAACCAATGCAGGCTCCAATAAAAGCAGACATGAAAACCGTGAGTTCCCCACTGTATGGAATATACATAATGTTCAGATAACCAGAATAAATGATATTACCCCCTAGATAGGCAAACACTCCGAGTGTCGCCCCGCTGATAGCCGAGGCGCCTGTAGCAAGTCCATCTAAACCGTCTGTAAGATTTGCACCATTTGAGACCGCAGTGATGATGAATATGGAAATTATCGCGTAAAGCAGCCAGGCCCATTTGTCTGCCGCTTCTCCGAGGAACCACAGCAACCATTTATAATCAAATTCATGATTTTTGATAAAGGGAATGGTTGTTTTAGTCGATTTCAGCTGAATAGTCATTTGCCGTATTTCCCTTTTCCCGGTTTCGCTGTTATACCCCACCTCCGTTTTTGCTCTGCCACGGGCGTCGTACATTTTTTCGCGGATTGAGACCTCATCGCTGAAGTAAAGTGTTGCAGCAACGATCACACCGAGAGAGATTTGTCCGATAATCTTGAATTTCCCGGCAAGTCCTTCCTTATCCTTCTGAAATACTTTGATGTAATCATCCGCAAATCCAATGATTCCCAACCAAACGGTAGTAATGATCATCAGCAGGATATAGGTATTCTCCAATTTTGCGAAAAGCAGGGTGGGGAGCAGAATCGAAACAATGATAATAATTCCACCCATGGTTGGCGTCCCTTTTTTCTGCATTTGTCCATCAAGGCCAAGATCTCTGATCTCTTCGCCAATCTGCTGCTTCTGAAGCATATAAATTACTTTTTTCCCGATGATTGTGGCAAAAAGCAAAGCTAAGATAACTGCCATTGCTGACCGGAACATGATGTAATTGAACATCTGTGCACCGGGAAAATCAATTGATTCTAGGTATTTAAAAAATGGAATCAGCATTGCAGTTAATTTTGATTGGTAACATTAAATATTTCACGGACAATCTCGCGGTCATCGAAATGATGTTTCACCCCTTTAATCTCCTGATAATCTTCGTGCCCTTTACCCGCTATCAGAATGATATCCCCAGGTCTTGCCATCATACAGGCGGTTCGAATCGCCTCTTTCCGGTTTGTGATTGTCACAACATTGGCAGCCTTATCTGCCGGCACACCTTTAACCATTTCAGAGATAATCACTTCCGGATCTTCTGACCGTGGATTATCGGAAGTAAGAATGACTTTATTGCTTGCTTTTGCTGCTTCAAAGGCCATTTCGGGACGTTTCGTTTTATCACGGTCTCCACCGGCTCCAACAACAGTAAACAGTGTTTCGTTTCCTGACCTCACCTCATTGATTGCTGAGAGTACATTTTTTATCGCATCGGGAGTATGGGCATAATCCACCACGGCAAAAATCCCGGTTGGTGATTTGAAGGTTTCGAACCTCCCATCCACCGGTTTCAGCAAACTGATGATTCGCAGTACCTCTTCCCTTTCGGCACCCAGAGAGAGGGCAGTACTATAGACTGCGAGCAGGTTGCTGGCATTAAAGTTCCCTACAAAATGGGTCCAGACCTCCGTTCCATCGAGGCTAATCAACATGCCATCAAAATGACTCTCAATAACCTTCACTTTAAAGTCAGCCAATGTTTTTGAGGCATAGGTCAACTTCCGGGCAGAGGTATTCTGAAGCATAAACAGCCCGTTTTTATCATCGATATTGGTGATTGCAAACGCTTCAGATTTTAGATGATCAAAGAATTTTTTCTTGGCATTTCGATATTCTGCAAATGTTTTATGATAATCCAGATGGTCGTGGGTAAGATTTGAGAATACCCCTCCATCGAAGTCTATTCCTGCGATCCGTTCCTGATCGATAGCATGGGAACTCACCTCCATAAAACAATAAGTGCATCCGGCGGTCACCATGGCTGCCATCAACTGCTGAATTTCCAAAGAATCAGGAGTAGTATGAGTTGCTGCAATCTGTTGGTCATCAATATAATTACATACAGTTGAAAATAATCCGGCTTTATGCCCAAGTTCTCTGAATAGCCGGTAGAGTAAAGTTGCAGTGGTAGTTTTGCCATTTGTTCCGGTTATACCCACAACTTTCATCGCTAAAGAGGGGTTGCCGAAAAAATTAGAAGTTAGAAGGCCGAAGGCATAAGCCACATTTTCAGCCTTAATCCACGTAATCTTTGGGTCGGGATTCTCCGGTAGCTTCGCGCAGAGAACTGCGGCAGCGCCATTCTGAATTGCAGAAGGGATATAGGCATGACCATCAACAGTCGATCCGGGCAGTGCAGCAAAAAGGGTTCCCCGAAGGACTTTGCGGGAATCGAAAGCAATTCCTTCGATCGCACAGTTTTTGTCTCCTAAAATGTAAATAGCTGTTAATCCGTTTAACAACTCAGATAAACTCTTCATTTTATTTGTTTTAACTTAAAACGAGCACAATACTTTGCCCGCGTTGTATTTTTGTTCCGGCCCTCACCGATTGCGATTTCACTTTCCCCCTGCCACGTACCGAGACTCTCAATCCGTTATTCTCGAGCAGATAAACTGCGTCGGTTGCCCCCATCCCATGCACATTGGGAACCATCCCTTTTTTGATTTCGCGATTTGAAAGCTGAAGGCCATCTTCATCAGGTTTGGCTTCTACCCATTCGGATTTTGTAAAGGCGAACCCATTGAGGATATCCAACTCATTTAATACTTTGGCAATATCCTTCTTTCTTCCGGCGGTAACTCCGGGAATATCGTTCTCTATTTTGGTGGTTGGTAGTTTTACATCCTCGTTAAGGCCTAAACCATAAGCATATACATAATCAGCAATTTGTTTGAATACAGGTCCTGCCACCGAGCTCCCGTAGTAGTCACCTCCTTTGGGATCATTAATGACTACGATACAGGAGTATCTTGGATCGTCCGCCGGAAAATAGCCCACAAATGAAGATTGATAGATCTTCTGCCCACCCTTTGTATAGCCGTCTTTATTATTTGCGACCTGTGCCGTTCCGCTTTTACCGGCAATTTTATAGGTTTTGGATTCCAAACCCTTTGCAGTTCCGTTGGTGATCACACCCTCAAGCATGGCACGAGCCATACGGAGCGTTTTTGCAGAACAGATCGACCATTTAAGCTTTTGGGTGCCGATCTTCTCGCGAACGTTCCCGTTCTCGGTTACCCCTTTGACGAGACGAGGTTTCATCATACATCCTCCGTTTGCAACGGCATTATAAAAGGTTAGGGTTTGCAAAGGGGTAACTTTCAATTCATACCCATACGAAATCTGAGCAAGCGATATTCCAGACCATGTTTTGTCTCCAGGCTGATTGATATACGGTTTTGCCTCCCCCTGTATCCCTAAATCCAGTTTTTCAAACATCCCAAGCCTACGTACTCTCGAAATGAAATCTTTTTCATGACCGGTATAGCTCTGCAGAATTAATTTGGCTAATCCAATATTTGAGGACAATTCAAATGCATGTTTCGCGGTAATTTTACCATGCCCTCCTTTTTTATAATCCGAATCTTTGATCTCCCGGTCCTTATATTTCCATATCCCGTTCCCGGTTTCCACCGTTGTGGCAGTATCAATTTTCCCGTCTTCAAAGGCAGCCATTAATGAAGCAAGCTTAAAGGTAGATCCGGGTTCAGAACAACCTGCATTTCCAATGGCATAGTTCTGGTAACCACCAATTAGATCACCTTTACTATTTACGCCAAAATTGGCAATCGCTTTAATATCACCGGTTTTTACCTCCATTAAAATGGCTGTTCCATATTGCGCACGGCTTTTCTCCATCTGAAGTTTGAGTGCATAAGTGACCTGATCCTGCATTTTCACATCCAGTGTGGTGATAATATTTTTCCCGTCTTCAGGGGCATCCTTACTGATGATAAACCACCGGCCTGACATATTCTGCTTGACCGCTAACCCATCCTCTCCGCGCAGTTGTTTCTCGAATGATTGTTCAAGTCCAAAGGCTCCGGCATTACCTGTGGATCCTTCCGGTGCATCTTTGGTTAATTTCCCAAGCGTTCTGCTGGCCAGATTTCCCGACGGATACACCCGTTCATCTGACTGTTCCGGCATAAGACCCCCTTTGTTCCTGCCCCGCCTGAGAATCGGAAATTTCTTGATTACCTGTAAATCGGCATAAGAGACCTTACGCGGATTAAGGAGAAAATAGTGTTTTTGCTGGCTAAACGCTTTTCTCAGTTCGGCTTTATAGGCTCCGGCCGATTTATCCCTGAAAAATTTCGAAAGACAAACCGACAAGGAATCGACCTTACTGTAAAAGTCTTTGGCCAGTCCGGGAGCTCCAAGATCGATACGTAATTCATAATGTGGAACAGATGTTGCCAGGGGACTTCCATCAGCAGCGCAGATATCGCCTCGTCTTCCGCTAATGGCAAACTCCTTGATATCTAATTTTTTTGCCTCTCTCTCCCATCTTGGGGTATGCTGGATAAAGAGAACCCTGACAACGATATAAACACAAAAAAGGACAATGATGGCGTACACCAGTCCAAAACGTGTCAATATTGCCTTTCTAATCTCCATATTAATCTTTATCTACATAAATTTTTCTCGGAGGCACTTTCGAGGTCTCCAGATTTATCCCGCTTTTCTTTACCCTGTCAATAATTACCGACTGACGGCTCATTTTAATAACATCAGCCGCGATTGAAATTGATCTTGAGCGTAATTCAATCAGACTATCTTCAAGGGCCGTCATTTCACGAATGACCTTTTCAGATTTGTATTTAACTGATATATTTATAAATAGCAGAAAAAAGATCATCAACATTAAGATCCTGTTGTTGCGAAACCATTCGCTTTCGAAGAATCTGCCATTGAGTACTTCCCTGACCGTTACCTTTTTTTTTCGTTTAACTTCAGCCATTACCGTTTTTCTGCAATTCTCAGTTTAGCACTTCTGGCTCTCGGATTTCTCGCAATCTCTTTTTCACCCGGGAGGATAATCTTTCGGTTAATCAGTTCGAATGGAGAGGTCCTGTTTCCGAAAAAATCATTCTCCTGGACCCCATCAATTCTACCTGAGCGCATAAAATTTTTGACCATCCGGTCTTCGAGTGAATGATACGACAACACGACCAACCGGCCACCCGGTTTTAAAAGTGAGGTAGTACTTTCCAGGAAATCGCTCAGTACACCAATCTCATTATTCACTTCAATACGCAAAGCCTGAAAAACCATTGCGAGGTATTTTTTCTCAATTTTGGCCGGTATGCATGGTTCAATCACCTTCAGAAACTGGCCGGTCGAAGAAATCGGTTCTTTTATCCGTGCAGTTGTTATGAGCGATACCAGATGTCTCCAGTTTTTGATTTCGCCGTAATCCTGGAAAATGGTCCAAAGCTGTTCCTCGCTATACTCATTGATCACCTTTGCCGCGTCGAGGGCTGAGGATTGATTCATGCGCATATCGAGATTCCCTTCAAAACGAAAGGAGAATCCACGGTCAGCAACATCAAAATCGTGGGATGAAACCCCAAGATCAGCCAGGATCCCATCGACCTGATCGATCCCATTGTACTCAAGAAAATGACGCAGATACTTAAAATTATGCCGGATAAAAATCAGCCGTTCATCATCAATGAGATTATCTGTTGCATCGATATCCTGGTCGAAAGCGATGAGTTTTCCCCCCTGCAATTTTTCCAGGATTTTGGCTGAATGTCCACCACCACCATAAGTCACATCGACGTAGATCCCACCGGGCTGAATGTTTAACCCTTCAATACTCTCTTCGAGCAACACCGGTACATGATATTCGTCCATAGGATCAAAGTTCTACTGTTAAAAGCTTTCCATCGCTCCGCCAAGCAACTCCTTGTAATAGCGGGCATAATCTTCGTCACTCAGACGCGAAGCCTCGTGCCGGGAAGGTTCCCATAACCTCATCCGGGAACCTTGTCCGGTGAATACCGCCTCTTTGGTAATTCCGGCATAGGTAAGCATCTCATCAGGGATGTTCAGCCGACCATTATCTGCCATAGTCAGCTTAACGATCTCTTCATAGTACCTGGAAAGCATCTGACTATGGACTGGATTTTCAGGATTAAGTTTCCGGCGCAATTGTTCCACTTTTACCAGCCAGGTTGAGTGAGGATAAATATTCAGACACTTGTCGTACACATCCTTTTCGACCACAAACGACAACTCGAGGGCATCACCCATCTCCTTTTTAAAAGAAGAGGGTAACACTACGCGTCCTTTACCGTCCAGTGTTACTGGGTATATGTTCGAAAATGAAACCATCTGAGTATAGCTTTCCAATTGTATGTAAAAATACAATATTTTACACAACATGACAAAATCTGACACAATATTACACCAGGTTTTCTCAACATTTTGTTGATAAAATTAATACAGCCTGTTGATAACTTCTCAATAAGTGTTAATAAAAAGTAAAAATGCAATTTCAGGAGATTGCTTAATACCAGTAAATTAGAGAAAAAAGCACAAAACGGGGACAATTGTGCTTCCATAATACAAATGTAAAGTAAATCTTCTGACAACCCTATTTTTCCGGAAAAATTAAGATATTCATGGCTGTTTGAGAAACTTTTTAGCGTAAGGGAGTGTTCAAGGGGGCAAAAATTGGAGTCCGCCGGAGACATTTTGTTCATGATTCAATTTTAATTTACTTTGGGATATGAAAAAATGTTGATCAAAATGGAAATCCCAAAGAGTGAACCACACCTGAAAGAGATAGTTTTAAGGGAACTGGTTGCAGAAAAGAATCCACGACTGGCTTCCCGGATACCCGGCTTTGTTTACAGCCTGATGAACCGGTTGCTTCACATTGGGGAGGTCAATGAGATCATCCGGAAATATGGTCATTTGAAAGGTATTCCGTTTATTGAGGCCGTACTTGGTTATTTTGAGGTAAAAGTTGAGCATCGTGGGGAGGAACATCTTCCGGCTTCAGGACAATATATTTTTGCATCGAACCATCCACTGGGTGGTTTTGACGGATTGATGCTGATCAAGGTGATTTCAGACCACTTAGGAAAATCATTGTTCCTGGTCCGTGATGAACTCACGAAAATCCCCCCTCTTGCCGAACTGTTCATCCCGATCAATAAGTTTGGAGATCAGCGAAGATCGGCAAATCTGATCAATGAAGCCTATGATTCAGAAAGTCAAATTCTTATATTCCCGGCAGGATTAGCCTCGCGCAAGATTAAAGGGAAGATTACCGATCTTGCGTGGCAGAAACATTTCATACAAAAATCGGTTGAACACCACCGTGATGTTGTTCCGGTTTATATCAATGGTCAAAATTCACGATTTTTTTACTGGCTTGCCAACGTCCGCAAAAGGATCGGGATTAAAATTAATATCGAAATGTTCCTCCTTCCCGATGAGTTATTCAGAAACAGGGGTAAAACTTTCGTGATCAGCATTGGTGAGCCGATACCCTGGAGCCGTTTTGACCGTTCCAAATCGCCAGTTGAGTGGGCAGAGGAAGTGAAAAACGAGGTTTATGTCCTGGGTAATAAATCAAACAAATCGTTTCAAAAGGGAGTATCATAGCTAATTATTATTATTTTTGAAGAGTTAATTCAACTGTTTGAAAAATGAAGGAAATCATTCCTCCCGTTCCCAGGGAGCTTATTGAAGCAGAACTAACTCAGGATAAATTTCAACGGAAAACAAACAAAGCCGAAAATGAAATCTATATCTTAACTCACCACGATTCACCCAATATTATGCTGGAAATCGGTCGGTTAAGAGAATTGACTTTCCGGGCTGCAGGCGGCGGCGTTGGTGAAGAGGTGGATATTGATCATTACGATATTACCGATGAATTTCCTTATAAACAGTTGATTGTATGGGATCCAAGCCGTCATGAAATTTTGGGCGGGTACCGTTTTATCCATTGTGCAGGTCTTCCGCGTGACAAAAACGGGGAGGTTCCGCTCGCAACTTCCCATCTCTTCAATTTCTCGGATGAATTTATCGATGATTATCTTCCTTTCGTCATAGAACTGGGAAGATCATTTGTCCAGCCAGATTACCAGTCGAGTAAGGCAGGGGCAAAAGCCCTTTTCGCCCTCGATAATCTTTGGGACGGGCTTGGGGCACTGATCGTTGATCATCCCGACATCCGCTATTTTTTCGGAAAAGTGACGATGTATACCCATTATAATGTGCATGCCCGAAACCTGATTCTCCATTTTTTTGAAAAGTACTTCCCGGACACAAAGGGTTTGGTCCGACCCAAAAGGCCAATGCCAATTAACGCCGATTCAAAACGGATCGATAAACTATTCGCCGAAAAAGAGTATGATGAGGCTTATAAAATTTTATCAGCTGAAGTCAGGAAATATGGTGAGAATATCCCTCCTCTGATTAATGCTTATATGAGCCTTACCCCTTCAATGAGAACTTTCGGAACCGTAATCAGTGATGAATTCGGAGATGTTGAAGAGACGGGTATTTTATTGGATATTGAGGACATGTACGATATCAAAATAGACCGTCACGTATCGACCTACCTTGAAGAACTTGCTGATAAACAGGAAAATCCAAAGATGAGGTTTCAGTAGGTGAATGGTCAATGGTGAATGATTTGGAATAAGTTTAGGAGGAGCTCCGGAATAAATGAATTTAAACTGTCTGAATTCCACCAGCTTTTTAAACAAAACTGATCCACAAAATCAGCCTGCTTTTTTGAACACTCTTGAGGCTTGGCGGCTTGGCGTGAGGTATTTCCAGAATTCCCATTAAGGTGCCAACCTTGATATCATCCATTCTTCCCCTTTCCTGGAAAAAAGAATCCGGTCGTGAAGACGGTTGGGACGCCCCTGCCAAAATTCAATGCTATGGGGTTCAACAACATAACCACCCCAATAGGAAGGGCGATTAATACCCTGGGCAAACGACTGATCCTGCTGTCCAGCCCAGAGTAATTCAAGATATTCCCGATCGGGAACTACCTGACTCTGATTGGATATGACAGCGCTTAATCTGCTTTCATACGGCCGGCTATTGAAATACTCATCTGAAACGGCCCTAGAAGTTCGGGTTGCCAAACCTTCAATACGGACCTGTCTTTCAAGTTCCGGCCAATGGAAAAGCAAGGCAACCTGTTGATTCGCTTCGATTTCTTCTCCCTTTCGGCTGGCATAATTAGTAAAAAACCCAAAACCCCTTTCCGAAAAAGCCTTTAAGAGCACGATCCTCGAGGAAGGAATACCCTTTGGAGTAGCTGTTGCGAGAACCATGGCAGTAGGTTCATTGGCCTTGGCATAAAAAGCTTCATTGAGCCACAATTCAAACTGTTGGAGCGGATTGCGGCTCATCTGGTTTTCGTCCATTGACTTCAGCCTGTAATCCTTGCGAATATCTGCTAAATCCATTTTAATCATTTTTTAAGTAAACCCAAATAACGGTAAAATTGTTGTAAAAACCAGTAATTCAGGTTAAGCGATTGAGAATTTAGCCAATCATATTCAAATTAGGTGCTTGATTGCCCCTCTTCATGAAAAATATAAGGCCCTAAAGTCTATAATTCACTGATTCTTTACCCATTTGATTAATAACAAAATATCCCTACCTTTGTCTTCTATATACGTGTATTGATTAGGTAAATTTATATGGAAAACAGGGAAGCATCCACATCAAAGGACAAGAGAAATAATCTGATTGTCATCGTTTTATCAGTATTGCTCGTGGTGCTGGCCATCCTCTTCTTTTGGCAACGGAATTCCTGGCAAGCCGATGCCGCACTGATCAAGGCAGACAAGGATTCCATCGCCGCTGAACTTTCGAAAATGGTTACCAATTATAATTCCATACGGTCGGAAAATGATTCACTAAACAAGACCATTGGTTATGCACAAACTAAGGTTAAAGATCTGTTAACAGAAGTTGAGCAGGTTAAAAACGCAAGTTACCGGCAAATCTCCCAGTACCGGAAGGAAGTGACCACTTTGCGAGGCATTATGCATGATTATATCATTCAAATTGACAGTCTCAACCAGAAAAACCAGCGTTTGATGGCCGAGAATGTAAATGTGAAACAGCAGGTTACAGAGGTTAAGACAGTGAATCAGCAATTGCAAACGGAGAAAAAGAAACTGGAACAGACCGTTACACTGGCCGCCCAACTGGAAGCCACCAGGTTAAAAGCCTCAGGTATCTCGGCAAAAGGAAAAGAGATGGTTAAATCGGGGAGGATTGATAAGGTTAAGATTGATTTCATCCTGAGTAAAAATCTTACAGCCAAACGGGGAGCCAAAAATATCTATGTCCGGATTCAGCGCCCCGACCAGTTGCTGCTGATGAAGTCTGAAAAGGATCTTTTTAAGTTTGAAGATATGAAGATCCCTTACTCAGCGATGCGGGAGGTAGAATATGAAGGGAATGAATTACCGGTAAGTATTTACTGGGACAACTCCAAAGAGTCGGCGCTGATTCCGGGAAAGTATACCGTGGATGTTTTTGCCGATGGCAGGAATATTGGGGCTACGTCGTTTGATGTGAAATAAACTGGCGACTGGTAGCTGGCATGTGGCTTATTCCGGAGTGTTTATTGTTCTATTGGGAATCCTATCAGTAAGGTTTTGATATTCAAAACATTGCCCCAATTTAATTTGCAAGTAATCTATACCCTTCTGCCTTATTACTTCTGCCAGAACTTTTAACACTTCTTCGCACTTATTTTACAATTCTTTAACGTAATAAATTTGGCAGGTGGTATTGCAGGCGTTACCTTTGTCGTAGATTTTTTTTCATAAGTTAGGTTTAGTTAGGTTAGTTAGTTTGGTTAGTTTTAGTAAAAGGATGGAGCCGCCCGGTTTCATCCTTTTCAATTATAGCCCATCCCCTTTTCCGAAAGGGGAAACACAAGGGGGTTTACCTCTCTTTCCAAAAACCTGACAAATTTTCGAAATCTGTCAGGTTTGATACCCTAACCCACCGGAGATCGGTTCTTCTTTTTGGAACCGGTCGAACGGGATTAATTCCCTCTGAACTGAAAAGACCCGTCTGAACGGGACAAATACTCTGGAAATCCTCTGGATTTCTCTTTTTTCAATAAAAATAAAAGTCTGATAATCAGCTAATTTATAATTATATATATGATTATATTCAATTATAAACGCTTATAAACGTTTATAAACGTAACTATCCGTTTAAAAACAACTCTTCAAAATCACAACTCTTATATTTGGCTAATGCAAATTTTGCATTTAACAAAATTTGTTTTCAAAAAATACTAAACCTCTTTTTCTGACGAACCTGGTTTCATATGAAAAAGCTTATACTAATCAGAATTTTTCTCTTGTTCTCCGGGATCAATGGAAATTCATGTAGAAGTATTTATGTGGGATTCTGTATCTTTTATAATAGTTTTCTTCTATATGTTAAATATTCTGGAATAAAAACAATACCCCTCAGTCACCATCTTTCTATACTCAATTCTTTTTATAATATTTCCGAGATGCAAAAGATTAAATGTCAATACCTTTGCGTTCCGGTAAGCCAAAAGGAGGAAGCCTTGAAGCGTGAACGGCTGTTCGTCATTCTGGTATTCGTCTCGACAGTAAATATATGGCTTACCATGCCGTTGAACAAGGTTTACGCAGGTCCACATGAGAAGTTTACTTCGGTTGTTAGTCCGACAACCAATCAAGTATGCAATATTACCAGTTACACTTTCACTATTACAAAAGTAAATTCTGGAGCTCAAACACTAAGTCAAGTGGATATCGCGATTCCTTCAGGCTATAATGTGATCAGTTATGGAACACCGAATGTGGCGAACAACGGCACTAATGGGACAATATTCACTTCAGCCACCCAGCAGGAAACATCAACCAGGCAATTACACAATGAAGGGACAAAAGGAGAGGCTATATTGTGGTTTAATGCCTTAAAAGCACGAAAGATGTATGGATACCAGTTTAACCGGCAATACCTGATCAGCAATTATATTGTTGATTTTATTTGCCGCAAGCTAAACCTGATTATTGAAATGGATAGCAGTTCACATCGTTGGATGCAGGAAAAAGATCGTAAAACACAGGATGATCTTGAGTCATTGGGCTACCTCGTGCTGAGGTTTTCAGAAGCCGGGGAAGAGCACCAAATTGATGATGTCGTAGGCGAAACAAGTTATGCAGTAAAATCGCTTGAGAAAAACATAAAACTGCCTCCAACTTGAAAAATCCCTTCTTTTAAAAGGAATTCAGCCATTAAATTGACTTATTCAAAATTCTCGGATAAAAAAATATTATGCCGCACACGCAAAATTATAACAGAAAATTGAAACCCTTCACCCGGCAATTTCGTAAATAATAGATTAAGGAAAACCGATCGTGTTGCCTAATCCCTAATTGATAAGATATTAATTCTCACTATAATAACTAAATTATGGAAACTCAATTCGGAAGTTACACAGAAAGTAAACCCTTTGCCCCTGAATTTATTCAAGAAGCGGGCACCGAGGAGGACAAATTATGGTTAGCTGCATTAAACAGGAATATGATGCAAGGGTATCAGTTTAACCGTCAGGTCTCTGTATGTCAGTACGTTGTCGATTTTTTATGTCATAAGCTTAACCTGATAATTGAGATCGATAGCACATTTCATACTTTAAAGTCGAAGTCAGTCCATAAAAAACTGGATGATCTGGAGATGTTAGGTTACCTGGTTTTAATATTTTCAGAAACAGACGTGGCATATCATCTTGATACAGTTATTGATACCATTAGTCATACAATGGAATTGCAGGTAAAAAGAATGGTCCTGAATTAATATTCAGAGAAATTAATTGATGTCCTAAACAAAGGGATTCTGTTACAGAGCAAATCATGGAACACAATCTTGAATAAATGGAGTATAAGATGCTATAAATTTAATCTATTCTCCATTTTTCCGGGTGGAAAAGAAGGTAGATTGCCATTTCCAATCGTTGTAAATTTTATTTACTACTTCAAATTAACAGACTGAATAAAAATAGGCAGGATTAAATATTTTAAATTATTATTGAGAGGTAAAATATTTTTTTCATTCAATAAACGACATTTATATATCTGTATTTTAATCGTTTATTGTTTTTTAAACCAGATTGAAAGATGTCATAAAAACACCTCGTTAGGCTATTGTTCAATCTGTAAACTATTTAGATACTTCTCATTTGCATTCGATTATTTTTTTACATCTATTCGCAATAGATAGTAAAGTCGATGATTGCGAATACCGAGTGTAAAAACGTAAATCATGAAAATAAAATATTACCTCAATCTGGCAGTACTCCTGGCATTTGGATTGACCGGATCAGAAATATGCAATGCTCAGTCTTTAGCTATAGGTCATATCACCGCCGAAGTCATTGAATGAGCCAGTATCTCATCACAGGCGGCCACCAATGTTTCACTGGGAACTTCCTCTTCGGGAAACACAAGCATCAACACTCAGCTGGCGGTAATGATGGGGTTAATCTGGGAACAATGACAGTCAGTTCAGGAAATAGCACCACTGTTGAGGTGGTTCTTAAACTTGCAAAACTCTCCGATTTACTGGGGAATGCTTTCACGTTGGATCCATACGTCAGCAGTCAATCCAGAACATCAGTCAATCAATCAGGAGGTTCCCAGGACATCATCCTTAACGGCACAGCAAATTTAGCAGCAGGTCAGGCTTCCGGACTTTACTCCAGTCCATACACGGTAATCTTTGCTTACAATTGATCGATAAGGGATAATTTAGTTTAGAAGCAGGACAATTTTCATAGTCCTGCTTTTTTTATGCGACACGAATCGCATATGTTAAAAATGGACCACCGTAAAATAACTGAGGAATTCTTAACAGATCCACGATGGGTATCCCATGCGACAACCTTTGTTATGAACCCGGCAGAATAGGTCGTGAACGTAAATATATTTTACTCAGGCAATATTCATTCCTGATAAGCACCGAATTTCATAAAGCTATTTCATGGCTAAAATTGAATGTAAATTATTTTTACAAATCAATTAATAATTATTATATTTCTGTTTTTCAATATCTTATATGGCATTATGTATCATTTAACAGAACATTACTCTGTCTAAATAAAAAATATTTAAAGTATGTAAATTTATTTTTTACGTTTTCTTTGCATCTGAATGTTTTTTTACGTACATTTGATCCATAAAGATTATTTATCGATTGCGGAAGCAGATTGCAAAACGTAAATCATGAAAACAATAACCCCTGTAATTTTATTACTAGTCCTTACACTTGGAATGACAGGATCAAAATTATGCAGCGCTCAAGTGGTGGCCATCGGACATATCACTGCAGAGGTTATTGAATCAGTCAGTGCCTCATCACAGGCTGCGACGACACTTTCACTAGGTTTCGGAACTTCACAATTGGCGGCCACAACTCCAACGGTTAATCTGGGAACGATGACTGTCAATTCAGGAAGCAATGCCACTGTGAATGTAGTCCTTAAGTCGGCTACTCTCTCCAATTCCCGGGGAAATGGTTTTACCCTTGATCCCAGTTTGAGTAATAACGCAACAGCATCAGTTACGCAATCGAATGGTTCGCAAAATATTCAGCTCAACGGGATAGCCAATCTGAGTGCCAATCAGGCCTCCGGACTTTATGCCGGATCATACACGGTTGTTTTTGCTTATAATTAATAAATAGGGGATGATTTATTTGTGAAGCAGGGCAAATTTTATTGTCCTGCTTATTTTTGGAGTAACCTGGCAATTAGCAACTATCAAACAATAATCTCCGGTTGTTGAATTAAAAGATTCCGGATTTAACAAATCTCAAAATGATCTCCTTTGAATTTCTGGTGATTTTTCTTCCTCACGCCGTCATTCCACCGACGGACACCAGGACGCTAAGTGGCAAAACCCCTTCATTTTTCATTCTTTAATTCTGATCCCCTCCCGTATATTAATTTTTTACGTTTTGTGAAATTACTTTCCTAGCTTTCACCTTAAAATGTCTTTCCCGAAAGAATCAAAGCTTCAATTGAAATTATTTTCAATAATTTCAATTGATTATTATTCAATCTATTAAAACATTTTATCAACAGATTTATCAACAATTTTCGGCAAAGTAACAATTTTTGGCACGATTAATGAAGTTATCCTGATCGTAACGTTGAAAAACACAAAAAAATTAATAGACAAAAATTTAAAAAACAATTTTAACCCATTAAAAAAACAAAAATCATGAAAAAATTAATCCTTTCCGCTATCGTTATTCTTAGTTTCTCGGCTGTCTCTTTTGGAGTTCCGACTGTTGCTCCTACTAATACTGCAACAGCAACTGTAACAGCAAACATTATCCAGCCTATCACAATCACAAACAACTCTGCCCTGGGTTTCGGTAACATTGCTACAGGAGTAGCAGGAACAGTGTTGCTTAATCCAGCGAACGCAAGTCGTACTGCTTCATCTGGAGTTGTTCTTCCCCCAACTCAAACAGGGAGTGTTACTGCTGCAGATTTTACCGTATCAGGAGAAGGAGGAACTGCATATACACTGACTCTTCCTGCTCAAACAAACATTACCCAAGGAGGGAATACTATATCAATAAATGCATTTACAAGCACGCTTACATCTCTCAGTGGCGGTTTACTTGGCGGAACGGGCGGTACTACTGGCACGCAAGATGTCAAGGTTGGTGCAACACTAAACATCCTCTCTACCCAGGTTCCCGGGAGTTATACTGGTACATTTAGCGTAACTGTAAATTACAATTAAGAGCGGTAAAGAAATACTCCGCCATTTGACAGTGCTTGCGAAGGAGCGAAAGTCAACCAACAAGGCATGAAATTTACAAAAGAAGACCCGTCCCATTATCTAAATCGGGTCGGGTCTTCTTCTTAAATCCCGGGATTATAACTATCTCAAATTTAATAATTTTGTAAAATTTAGTTAACTTCGCGACTATAACAAGGCTTCATTCCTGCCGAATAAAAACAAAATATTTTCTGATGAAAAGTCCTATGGGAAATATAGTTCTGATGGTTTTAGAAATTGCATTACTGTCAGTATTCCTTCAAGTTAAAGTAAATGCACAGACCAGTTTGAATGCAACAGTTACCGCCCAGGTTATTGCAGCGCTTACCGCAACTGAAACAGTCCAGCTAAACTTTGGCCGTTTTTCGCCGGAAACACTGGGTGGTGCAATCCTGCTAACTCCCGATGGTGTTTTGACAACACAAGGAACAGTGATTCCCGGCGGAGGTGCGCACAGTTCTGCAAGTTTTTATATTACCGGTGAACCAAATGCGACTTTTTCCATAAGCCTTCCATCCGGCCCTGCTATTTTAACCAACACCCTTAGTTCAAAAACAATGCAGGTAACAGGTTGGCAATCGATTCCGGCCCCCGGGATCGGTTCCGGAAAATTAATTGGAGGGTCTCTAACTGTTCAGGTTGGCGCAGCATTGAATGTTGGGGATTTGAATACCAATCCAGTTGGAATATATACCGGAACCTATTCCATTATTTTCTCCTATAATTAATCTCCATTCTGTCAACATGAATTTATTTTCTGCCTGATGAATGGGAGAATAATCCTAATCATGCAAAAGACTATTACCCAAAACCTGATTTTAGAAATGATAAATAAATCACTGCATAATTATATTTTGTATATTTGGGAAAATTATTTTCTTAGATTTAAAATCATGAATAGGCCTGGCGTTACAATAAAGACTATACTTAATTGTGGAATATATCTCAGTTTGATCCTTATCTTTGCAATCCAGTTTATTTCGTTATTCACGCCTCAGGAAGCTCAGGCACAGGGAAATTTATTGATTTCTCCGCGACGTGTTGTTTTTGAAGGGAACAAGCGTTCGCAGGAGCTTAATCTGGCAAATATCGGAAAGGATTCAGCGAAATATAATGTTTCGATCGTGCAATACCGTATGAAGGAAGATGGTAATTTCGAAGAGATTACAATACCTGACGAGGGGCAGTATTTTGCCGATAAATTTGTCCGTTTCTTTCCCAGAACCGTCACCTTGGCCCCTAATGAAGCACAGGTGGTAAAGATGCAGCTGATTAGGACAGATCAACTAAAAACTGGGGAATACCGTTCCCATATCTATTTCAGGGCAGTTCCCAAGCAGGAAGCGTTAGGGTTAGAGCATAAATCAAAAGATTCAACTGCAATCGGGGTAAAACTGGTTCCAATTTTTGGGATAACCATTCCGGTAATTATCCGCGTTGGGGAATCAATAATGAAGGCTACTCTTTCAGATCTTAAACTTGACATGATCAATGATACGATTCCAAGACTTCGACTTACTTTTAACCGTTCCGGCAATATTTCGGTTTATGGTAATTTAGTGGTGGAACACATTACCAATCAAGGAGTTGTCACACAGGTTGGAATCATAAAGGGAGTCGCGGTGTATACACCAAATCCAATACGGAATTTGCAGATAAATCTGGACCACAAAGCCAAAGTAGATTATCACAGCGGAACATTAAGAATTACTTATTTGGCACAATCGGATACCAAACCAGAAAAATATACCGAAGCGGAACTGAAGCTGCAGTAATCACCACCCGATTTGTTTGCCTTACGCCCGCTTTTAGTACCTTTAAATTAAATGATTAAACGACTACTAACGGGTTGCAAGTTTTCTTTCCTGACCATAATATTCTTATTGGCCGGGATACAAGGGTATGGAGCTAACCGTTATTCAGTCGCGACGGGTAACTGGAACGCAACCAGCACCTGGTCTGCCACTTCCGGCGGAACTGCAGGAGCCACTGCTCCGGTTGCTGCAGATAATGCATATGTTGAAGGTGGCTGGACCGTAACTGTTAATGCCAATGCTGCCTGCACAAATGTCAGCATTGCCTCCGGTTCGACACTTAGTGTTGGCGGATTTAATTTCGCTGTATCTGGTCTGACCACAGTGAACGGAGCAATAACCTTTACGAATACAGCGGGTACCAAGACCATGGGTACTGTTACTATTGCCGGCGGTACCTGGACAAGCAATGTCGGAGAGACCTATGGCATTACTGCCTTGACGCTATCCGGATCAACGATTAACGGTTCCGCCACAGGAATACTCAATGTCGGCTCAAATCTTTCAGTGACATCAGGCACTACAAATACCCTCAATGCCACCACCATAACTGTTACCGGAACTTCAACAATAGACGGGAACCTCACTTTTGCCAGTACATCCGGAACAAAAATATTTACCGGTCTCACAATAGTAACTGCCAATGGTACATGGAACAATACCATTAATGAAGCCATCACCTTTCGGGGTGGGTTAACGAATAACGGAGTCTTTACCGCAGGAACCTCCACCTACACCTTTGACACGAACAATCAACCTATTACAGGGACATTGTCGATTCCAAGTATTACAATCACCGGAGTTACTCTTACCAACAATGGTTCCCTGACTATCGGAACGGCACTCGCCGGAAATGGTGGATTAACCCAGGGATTGGCCACTTCTGTGCTCAACATCGGAGGGACATCCGGGATACCAACATTAACTGCAACGGTTAGTGGTAATCTGGTAAATTTTTTAGGGGCAACACAGACTGTCAATCCGACTACCTACAGCAATCTGACTCTGTCAGGCTCAGGGACGAAAACGACTACTGGTGTAACGGTAAACGGGTTACTCTCGATAGAGGGAACCGCAACACTTTCTTTAGCGCCAACTTATGGTACAGCAGCTACCCTTCAATATAATACAACCACTTCACGAACAGCCGGAGTTGAGTGGATCAGTCCGTTCGCACCAACAGGAGGGATAATTGTCGCGGGCACAGGATCGATCACGATGAATTCTGCTGAGATTCTGAGCGCTTCAGTTCCGTTAACGATTAACAATGGTGCAACTCTGGCAACTGCAAATTTTCAATTAACCCTGGGTGGAAACTTTAATAATAGCGGAACATTTACAGCAGGAAGCTCCAACATTGTTATCACAGGGTCTGCAGCCACCCAAAGTATCGGTGGTTTTACAACAACAGGGACAGTTTCGGTGACCAAAACATCAGGTACTGCTACATTTACGGGTACGGTAAATGGGGGAGCATTAGCAGTTGGTGCAGGTGCAACACCGCTTAATCTTGGTACAGGTCTGACCCATACCTTTGGGACCTTATCACTTGGCGGTAATGGACAACCCTCAGGAAGTTGGGGAGGGACCGGATCAACAGCAACTTTTATCAATCCGACTTACTTTGCTGCATCAAGCGGCATCGCGAATATTTCCACATCCAGTTGTACCGCAGGATATTGGATAGGAGCAACCAATACAGACTGGAATACACCTTCAAACTGGTGTAGCGGAATAGTACCCACGGCTTCAACCAATGTCGTAATTCCTGCTGGTGGCAATCAACCTGTAATCGGTGCGGCTGCACTTTGTAACAGCCTCACAATTAATTCCGGCGCCACTCTTGTCATTACCGGTTCAAATACCTTAACGGTGAGTGGTAACTGGGCGAATAATGGTACATTCACTGCGAATACGGGTACCGTGATTTTTAATGGCGCCGCGCAAACCGTAGGTACAGGCCCCTATAACAATCTGACCTTGTCAGGCAGCGGTGTCAAGACCATTACAGGTGTTACAGTGAATGGGATTCTGTCGATGGAAGGGACAGCATCCACCTCTGCAGCTCCAACCTATGGTTCAAATGCCACCTTGCAGTATAATAAAGCGGGAGCTTTTACGGCAGGACCCGAATGGATTGCCAATTTTTCAGCAACCGGAGGTATTCTCATTACGAATACCGGTACAATTACCTTAAATTCTGCTGAAGTGCTTAATGCTCCGATGACCATTAATAGTGGGGCATCGTTCTCCATGTCAACTTTTTTACTGACATTAAACAGTAACCTCATCAATAATGGCGGAACAGTGAGTGGTACGGGTACTACAGGTGGAGTTACCATAGCAGGGACAGCGACACAAAGCATTGGCTCCTTCACAACTACCGGAACAGTTTCGATGACCAAAACGGCGGGTACTGCAACATTGACAGGTAACATAAATGGGGGGTCGCTAACCATCAATGGTTCAGGTGGCACACTTACTTTAGACAATGGGACTGCACTGACTCATACCTTCACCGGCGCATGGACCCAAACCGCAGGAACGTTAAATTGCAATTTGAGTACCTTAACAGTCAGTACGATAACCAATACCGGGGGAACGTTTAACAGTAACACTGGTACAGTGGTATTCACGGGAACTGCTACTATTCCAAATCTAAATTATTATAATCTTTCCTTTACAGGAACAACCACAAAAATATTTGGTACAGGCGTAACTATTTCGGTAGCAAATAACTGGAATGTCAGCAGTCCTGCAACTATGACAACAACTGCCGGGGCAACAGTAACAGGAAGTATTTCAGGTACCGGCGCCATTTCGATGGGATCAGGAACAATAACCCTTGGCGGTGATTTTACGAACACCGGAACCTTCACTTGCGGAACAGGTACGGTAAACTATAATGGAGTTACCCAGCAGGTCATGGGAAATACCTATTATAATTTAACCCTCTCAAACAGCGGCGTTAAAACAACGGCAAGCGCGACAGTCACAGTGAACAATAATTTAACAATTGCAGGATCTGCAACTTTTAACCTTACCTATGGAGTTTTTGGAAATGCAACCGGTATCTTTTCGATGGCAGCAGGTACAAATTTGATTATAGGTACTGCCGGAAGCGGAAACATGTTATTCCCTACCAATTTCACTTCAGCCAATATTAGCTTAAATTCATCAAGTACTGTTACTTACAATTCCGACACAAATGTTCAGACCGTTTCAAACACTCCGGCTTACGGAAACCTTGTCATATCCAATTTAAATTCCAAATCAATTTTATTAACCGCCACACCTGCAGTAATTAATGGTACTCTTCAGGTAAATGCAGGAAATACCTTTGGATTAGGGGCGGGCACTTCAGGTTATGCATTAAATATTATTGGTAATGCAATCATAAACGGAACGCTCGATTTTGGAGGTGGCGGTATTTCCAAAATACTCAATCTTACAGGCAATTTAAGTGGTTCTGGTTCTATTACCCAGACTACCAACATCGGGCATACCTTAAATTTAGGCGGAGCCAATAATTCCATAGGATCATTTGTCACCTTTATTGGTTCGGGAAGCACGGTTAATTACAATGGAGCAGGAAGCCAGCAAATCTTTGCATCTCCGAATTACATAAATCTTACAATATCCGGGGGCGGCGCCAAAACCCTGCAGGGGGTCACCTCGGTTGGTAACATTCTCACCCTTACCTCAGGGATTTTAACCACGACTTCAACAAATTTGCTCTCGGTAACCAATACTGCCACAACTGCGATTGCAGGTGGTTCTGCCACCTCCTTTATTAACGGGCCTGTCAACTGGACATTACCTGCAAGCCTTGTATCCGGTTCAACATATACCTTCCCTGTCGGAATTGGTTCAACCTATCTCCCCTTTGCACTCTTCAATCCAACAACATCCGGCACTGCTACTGCCCAGGTATCAGCATTTACGGCAAATCCCGGAGGTACATTTGATGCAACTTTAGTCTCAATAAGTAACACTGAATATTGGGCATTGACAACTTCAGGCAGTTTTACCAATAGTTCGGTTTCATTAACACAACCAACTGCAATTGCACCTTTGGATGCTATTGGAGGAAGTCTTTCATTAACCGGTCCATATACCTCCTTAGCAGGAACAGCTGGAACAAACGGTGTTTCAGCTTCCAATGTCATAGGAACCAACAGATTTTTTGTATTGGCAGGCAGAAACCAAACGGTAACAACAGGTACCATATCGGGCTCTCCATTTTGTGCCGGGGCTATAGTATCTGTACCATATAGTATCACCGGAACCTATACGTCAGGAAATATCTTCACAGCTCAATTATCGAATGCAAGTGGTAGTTTCACTTCGCCAGTTGCCATTGGAACGCTTGCCCAAACAACAGCAGGGACAATTTCCGGAACCATTCCCGCAGGAACTGCATCAGGAACGGCTTACCGTATCCGTGTCGTGAGCACCACTCCGGTGGTTACAGGAACAGATAACGGAACTAACTTAACGGTAAGTCCCGGTACTACAATCAGCAGTCAGTCAACATCCGCACAAACACAATGCATTAACGGCTCTTTTACAGCAATTTCAGTCACAGCAACCGGCACCGGAACCCTCACTTATCAATGGTACAGCAATACTACTGCAAGTACCACCGGAGGAACTTCCCTGGGTTCTGCCAATGGCGCCCAGACCAGCAGTTATACACCGCAGGCCACATCTGCCGGAACGCTTTATTACTATTGTGTAGTTACCGGAACCTGCGGAACAGTTACCAGTACAGTATCGGGGGCTTTTTTGGTTACATCATCGGTAGGGGGGACGATTAGCGGGGCAGTAACGGAGATTTGCCAGGGAGGTTCAACAGGCACTATGACCTTAAGCGGATATTCAGGAACAATTTTAGAATGGGACCGTCAGCTCAATTCAGGCGGATGGAGCAATGCAGGAAATTACGCAGTTGCAACTTATTCAGAAGTACCTTATTCAGGTGGAACATGGCAATACCGGGCTGTCGTTCAAAACGGATCATGTCCACTGACCTATTCTTCTGTGGTAACAGTATTAATAGATCCGACAACTACGGTTGGCTATCTTGGAGGAGGACCCACCCCCATTTGCCAGGGAGCCATGACAGGAGTGATGACCTTAGCTTCCAATACCGGAGCCATCATCCGTTGGGAGAAAAGGGTTAATTCAGGGTCCTGGACAAATATTTCAAATACCTCAAATACTTACTCTGAAATTCCTTCTTCGGCAGGGACCTGGGATTACCAGGTATTGGTGCAAAGTGGTATTTGTTCGTCACTCTATTCCAATATTAATACCATTGTAGTTACACCCACATTATCCATAACTTTAGGACCGAATCCAACTATTTGCAAGAATACAACAGTGGCGCAATTAAGTTATACTGCAACCACCGGCAGCCCCACAAACTTTACCATTAATTTCGATGCTGCAGCACTTAGTGCGGGTATGGCAAATCAAACTGGCTGGCAATTAAACGCTAATTCAATCACTATCAATGTCCCCTACAGTATTGCCACAGGTGTCTACAATGGCATATTGAGTGTTATAACCAACAACCCGATTTGTTCCAGCGTTGGTTATCCGATAACTGTAACCGTGCAGGATAATACCCAAACTGTCGCAATAACAGGAAGTACTGCTCCCTGCCAGGGTACTTCACAGACCTATAGTGCAACCAATATTAGCGGCGCTACCTATACCTGGATTTTCCCCTCCGGATGGGTTCAGACAGGTGGAGGTACCTCAGGTATAGTGACTGTAACGGTAGGTTCAGGTTCCGGGAATATCCAGGTAACCCCTTCATTTACATGTGGAAATGGTACGACACAAACATTGGCCGTTGCACCCGTTGTCTTACCAACAGCTACTATTTCATATGCAGGGACACCTTTCTGTAAATCTGTTTCAACAGCTCAGAATGTGACATTAACCGGAACAAGTGGCGGAACCTATACCGCTTCGCCAACCGGACTTACCATAAATCCTTCTTCAGGAGCTATAACCCCGAGTTCAAGTACGGCCGGAACTTATACGGTAACTTATTCAATAACCTCATCGGGAGGTTGCGGGGCGGTAACTGCGACAACTTCTGTAACTATCACCAATACACCTGTAGCCACATTTAGTTATGCTGGCTCACCCTACTGTTCTAATGCTACAAATCCGTCACCCACTTTTAGCGGTGGCGCGGTTGCAGGAACATTTTCCTCTGCACCAGGATTAGTATTTGTTAGTACTTCAACGGGGCAGGTCAACCTGGCATCCAGCACACCGGCCACCTATACGGTAACCAATACCATCGCTGCAGCCGGAGGTTGTAGTGCTATTACTGCAACAAGTTCCATTACAGTTAACCCGAATCTGCCGGCCAGTGTGTCAATTGCAGCTGCAGCAAATCCGGTTTGTTCAGGTACTTCAGTAACCTTTACAGCAACACCAACCAATGGAGGTACCACACCGTCTTACCAATGGAAGGTGAACGGAATAAATGCAGGGACAAACAGTTCAACCTATTCATATACTCCCATAAATAACGATGCCATTACCTGCGTGTTAACATCAAATGCCACCTGTGCTACAGGTAGCCCGGCCACTTCCAACACCGTTACAATGACGGTTAACCCGAATCTGCCGGTAAGTGTATCTATTACTGCATCTGCAAATCCGGTTTGTCCGTCAACCTCTGTTACCTTCACAGCAACTCCAACCAATGGAGGAACGTCACCAACTTATCAATGGAAAGTGAACGGGACAATCGTTGGAGCCAACAGTGCAACCTATTCGTATACACCAGCGAACAGTGATGCTGTCACCTGCGTCCTGACCTCAAATGCCACCTGTGCAACAGGTAGTCCTGCCACCTCCAACACAGTGACTATGACCGTTAACCCAAATCTTCCGGTAAGCATTTCAATTGCCGCTTCTGCAAACCCGGTTTGTCCGTCCACTTTAGTAACATTCACTGCCACACCGACAAATGGAGGTTCCTCACCGACCTATCAATGGAAGGTGAACGGGACAAATGCCGGAACGAACAGTGCAACCTACACATACACTCCGGCAAACAATAATACCATTACCTGCGTTTTAACTTCTAATGCAACTTGTGCAACAGGCAGTCCGGCCACGTCAAATACAGTGACCATGACGGTTAATCCGAATCTGCCAGTAAGCATTTTAATCGCTGCATCGGCAAATCCGGTTTGTTCAGGCACTTCACTTACGTTCTCAGCAACTCCAACCAATGGAGGGACCACTCCATCCTATCAATGGAAGGTAAATGGCAATAATGTTGGGATAAACATTGGAACCTACTCGTATGTGCCCGTGAATAGCGATGCTGTTACATGCGTTTTAACCTCCAGTGCCACCTGTGCCACTGGTAACCCGGCCACCTCAAATGCAGTGACCATGACGGTTAATCCAAATCCTACGGTAAATGCAGGATCCGCAATGGCAGCTATTTGTCAGGGGGGAACCTCAGCTGCTCTGGGTGGTTCATTCGGAGGCGGAGCTACTGCTGCCTTTTGGTCGGCATCAAGTGGTACATTTTCTAACAATGCGGGAAGCACACCCGGGACATCTGCATTTACTGCTGCGGCAAATTCAGTTTCGCCGATTACACTGACTTTAACGACCAGCGGAGGATACTGCGGTACAGTGGTTGCGACCAAACAGATCGTTGTAAATTCTAATCCTACTGTGAGTGTTGGAGGAGTACTAACTGCCATTTGTCAGGGGGAAACCACAACAGCATTGGGCGGTTCATTCGGCGGCGGAGCCACTGCTGCGATTTGGTCAGACAACGGAGCAGGGGGTACATTCACCAACAATTCAGGCAGTACACCTTCTACCACCACTTATTCCGCAACCTCCTCTTCTTTAACTCCTGTCACATTGACCCTCACTACCAGCGGAGGTTCATGCGGAATCACATCTGCCAGTAAACAATTGACCGTTAATCCAAATCCAACAGTGAATGTCGGAGGAGTAATAACTGCTATCTGCCAGGGAGGAACCACCACACCTTTGGGCGGTTTATTCGGCGGCGGAGCCACGGCTGCTGTTTGGTCTGATGGTGGTGCAGGAGGTACATTTACCAACAATTCAGGCAGTACACCTTCTACGACCACTTATACCGCAACCTCCTCTTCTTTAACTCCTGTCACATTGACCCTCACTACCAGCGGAGGTTCATGTGGAATCACATCTGCCAGTAAACAATTGACCGTTAATCCAAATCCAACAGTGAATGTCGGAGGAGCACTAACTGCTATCTGCCAGGGAGGAACCACCACAGCTTTGGGCGGTTCATTCGGTGGCGGAGCCACGGCTGCTGTTTGGTCAGACGGAGCTGCAGGTGGTACATTTACCAACAATTCAGGC
>Ga0316232_1000847_pt1 | contig 41924 bp, 38 predicted proteins | sample TBHtaG_FD_206006 | JGI IMG/M metagenome (GOLD analysis project Ga0316232, IMG submission 206006) | Freshwater microbial communities from Trout Bog Lake, Wisconsin, USA - TBH18025_13 | ecosystem: Environmental > Aquatic > Freshwater > Lake > Hypolimnion/Profundal zone | place: USA: Wisconsin...
TGGAGGTGCCGCGCTTCTCGCCCGGCCCGGTCTCGTGTTCGTCCACCACCTTGCCGCCCAGGACCAGCGTGGCGGCGCCTTCGATCACCACGAAATGGTCGGCCCAGTCGCGATGCACCTCCGGCACCCCGGAACTGGTCCGATAGACCAGTTCCTGGCCATAGGCGTCCTTGCGGACCAGGAAATTGGTGCTGACGCCATCCACCACCTTGGAGGTCAGCTTCGCCGCCTCGGCGGGAGTGACATACATGACCTCGCCCGGCTTCTGAGCAACCGCCGGCAGGACCAATCCGGCCAGAGCTAAAAACGTGAACAGTGCGCGCTTCATGACATGCCTCCCAGGGTTATTTTCCCGGACGGTAGGCTCGAAACATGAAAAGCGCGAGCCCCGCAGCAACGCCGCGGGACATTCATCCGCCAGATGCCAGCTTCCTGCCCCTTCAAGGCGCAGCGTTCGAAGGGGGACAAAAGGAGGTGCTTGCCTCTGGCACCCCCCGCGGCTTGCGACGGAGGGGGATCATTTAAAAACGAAAAAGGGCGCCCCAAGCGGGGCGCCCTGTTCCGTAAGCAAAGCAGGTCGAGGCTATTCGGGATCGCCCTTTTTCGTCTTCTTCTTGAGCGCCGCACCCAGGATGTCACCCAGCGAGGCGCCTGAGTCGGACGAACCGAACTGCTGGACGGCTTCGCGCTCCTCGGCCACTTCCTTGGCCTTGATGGAGAGGGAGACCTTGCGGGTGTTCTTGTCGACGCTGGTGACCAGGGCATCAACCTTGTCGCCCTTGCCGAAGCGTTCCGGGCGCTGGTCGTTGCGGTCGCGGGCCAGGTCGGCGCGGCGGATGAAGGCGCGCACGCCGTCCGCCAGTTCGACCTCGATGCCGCCGTCATTGACCTCGGTGACCGTGCCAGTGACGACTTGGCTCTTGCGCAGGGCGCCGCCAGACGGGCCGGCCTTCTCGATCGGATCGCTGCCAAGCTGCTTGATGCCGAGGGAGACACGCTCCTTCTCGACGTCAATGTCGAGAATCTGGGCCGAAACAGTCTGGCCCTTCTCGTACTTCTTGATGGCTTCTTCGCCCGGCTCGCTCCAGGACAGGTCGGAGAGGTGCACCATGCCGTCGATCTCGTTGTCGATGCCGATGAACAGGCCGAACTCGGTGATCGACTTGATCTCGCCTTCGACGGTGCTGCCGACCGGATGCTCGGCGGCGACGGTGGTCCAGGGATTTTCCTGGGTCTGCTTCAGGCCCAGACTGATGCGGCGCTTGTTGGAATCGACTTCCAGCACCTGCACATCGACATCGGCGCCCGGCGTCACCAGCTTGGACGGGGCCAGGTTCTTCTTCACCCAGCTCATCTCGCTGACATGGACCAGGCCTTCGACGCCCGGCTCCAGCTCCACAAAGGCGCCATAGTCGGTGACATTGGTGACCTTGCCCATGAACTTGGCGCCCACCGGGTACTTGGCGGCAACACCTTCCCACGGATCGGTCTGCAGCTGCTTCATGCCCAGCGAAATGCGCTGGGTCTCGTGGTTGATCTTGATGATCTGCACGGTGACGGTCTGGCCCACCGACAGGACTTCGGTCGGATGGGAGACGCGGCGCCAGGCGATGTCGGTGACATGGAGCAGGCCGTCGACGCCGCCCAGATCCACGAAGGCGCCATAGTCGGTGATATTCTTGACCACGCCTTCGACCACCTGCTTCTCGACCAGGCTGGCGACCAGGCTGGTGCGCTCCTCGGCGCGGCGCTCTTCGAGTACGGCGCGGCGGGAAACGACGATGTTGCCGCGGCGGCGGTCCATCTTGAGGATCTGGAACAGCTGCGGCTGGTTCATCAGCGGGCCGACATCGCGCATCGGGCGGACGTCCACTTGCGAACCGGGCAGGAAGGCGACGGCGCCGTCGAGATCGACGGTGAAGCCGCCCTTGACCCGGCCGAAGATCACGCCGGTGACGCGGGTCTGGTCGTTGAAGGCGCGTTCCAGCTTGATCCAGCTTTCCTCGCGGCGGGCCTTGTCGCGCGACAGGATGGCTTCACCCAGCGCATTCTCGACGCGCTCCAGATAGACCTCGACCGTGTCGCCGACCTTGAGCTCAAGCGGGATGCCCGGCATCGAGAATTCCTTGAGGGCGATGCGGCCTTCGGTCTTGAGGCCGACATCGACCATGGCGAAGTCGTTCTCGATGGCGACGATGGTGCCCTTGATGACCGAGCCTTCCTGGGGGCTCTGGGTCTCGAAGCTCTGCTCCAGCATGGCGGCGAAATCATCGCGGCTGGGAGAAGAAAGGGAGGAAGTGTCACGGACGATGGTAGCGGCGCGAGCCATGCGGAGTTGTTCCTGTAGTCACGTTCACTCCGGCGGCGGGATTGCCGGCGGATGTCCCCTGAAGGGGCGATCGGGTTTTGGAGAAGTAAGCGGTATGCCCCTAAGGCCGCCGGGCCTCCTTAGCCCCTGTGGCGGTCCTTGAGCGCGCCTTCCACCCGGGGTGAAACCAGGGCAAGGGCGACCGCGAACGCCGCGTCTATAGCCAAATCGGAGGTATCGAGCAAGGCGGCGTCGGGGGCGGGCCGCAGGGGGGAGATGGGGCGAGTGCGGTCGGCCTCGTCCCGGGCCAGGATTTCGGCCAGCAGCAGGGCCTCGTCCTTCGCGATACCCATCCCGGCCAGTTCCAGCCAGCGGCGATGGGCCCGGACCTCCGGCCTGGCCTCGATGAAGAGCTTGGCGGTGGCATGGGGGGCAATGACGGTGCCGATGTCCCGTCCATCCATCACCGCGCCCTTGGAGCCGCCCGGCGGGTCCGTGATGAAAGCGATCTGGTAGTCGTGCAGCGCCGCCCGAACCGCCGGGATGGCCGAGACCCGGCTGGCGGCGGTGCCGATCTCGGCGGTGCGGATGGCGGGATCGCCGGCGCGGGACAGGTCTATGGTGGCGGCCCCGGACAGGGCGTCGGCCTCGTTCGCGGGATCGCCGCCCGCTTCCACCACCGCCAGCGCGGTCAGCCGGTAGAGCGCGCCGGAATCCATGTGCGCGAAATGGAAGTGCTGGGCCAGCCGCCGCGAGATCGTGCCCTTGCCGGAGGCGGCCGGGCCATCGACGGCGATGACGACGGCTTTGGAAGGGGGGGCGCTCACTCGATCACCGCACCCAGATCGCGCATCAGCCCTTCATATTCGGGGAAAGACGTGGCGATCATGGCGACGTCATCGACGGTGACAGGGTTCTGCGATGCCATGCCCATGGTGAGGAAGCTCATGGCGATGCGGTGATCCATGTGGGTCGGCACGGTGCCGCCGCCCGGGACCCCATCCTGGCCCAGGCCCTGCACCAGCAGGTCGTCGCCTTCGATGGTATGGGGTACGCCGTTCAACTTCAGACCGCGGGCCACCGCTTCGAGGCGGTCGCTTTCCTTCACCCGCAATTCCTCCAGCCCGCGCATGGCGGTGGTGCCGGTGGCGAAGGACGCCGCCACGGCGAGAATGGGATATTCGTCGATCATCGAAGGCGCGCGTTCATGCGGCACTTCGATGCCCTTGAGCGCGGAATGGCGCACGATCAGGTCGCCAATCTCCTCGCCGCCGCTGGTGCGGCGGTTGGCGATGGTGATATCGGCACCCATCTCGATCAGCGTCTCGATCAATCCGGCACGGCGGGGATTGAGCATGATGTTCGGCAGTTCGATTTCGGAGCCCGGCACGATCAGCGCCGCCACCAACGGAAACGCCGCCGAGGAGGGATCGCGCGGCACTTCCACGGCACAGGCCCTCAGCTTCACCGGGCCTGCGATGGCGATGACTTCGCCCGCACCTTCCGGCGTCACCGTGATCTTCGCGCCGAACCCGGCCAGCATCTTCTCGCTGTGATCGCGGGTGAGGGTGGCCTGGCGGATATGGCTGACACCTTCCGCGCCGAGAGCGGCCAGCAGCAACGCTGACTTCACCTGGGCCGAGGCGGTGGCGACGGTCACATCCGCGGCCTTCGCGTCCCTGGTGCCAATCACCGTCACCGGCATCAGGGCCTTGGCGCCCTGGCCTTCATAGGTGGCGCCGAAGGCCTTCAGCGGATCGAGCACCCGCGCCATGGGCCGGGACATCAGAGAGGCGTCGCCGACAAAGGTGGCGCTGATGCCCTGCCCCGCCACCGCGCCCATCACCAGCCGCGAGCCGGTGCCGGAATTGCCGAAATCCAGCTTCTGTGCCGGGCTGGTCCAGGTCGCACCCGTCACCCGCCAGGCCCCCGGCCCATCGCGCGTCACGGTGGCGCCCAGCGCCCGCACCGCGCCGGCGGTGGACTGGACATCCCCTGATTCCAGCAATCCGGTGATCCGGGTTTCCCCGGCCGCCAGCCCGCCCAGGATGATCGCCCGCTGGGAAATCGACTTGTCGCCGGGAATGGCGGCGCGGCCCTTGAGGGGGCCGGCCCGGCGGGCACGGCGGGGGCTGGGATCGGGGTTTTGCATGCGGGTGAAAAGCCTTTACAGCGGGGACGATAAGTGGCAAACGCGCCCTCCGAACAACCCTTTCTTCGCGGGAACATCAGTCTTGGTCAAGGCGGATCTTGGTACCAAACGGGCATGCCCTTCGTGCAATGCCCGCTTTTACGATCTGGAAAAGCGCCCGATCGAGTGCCCCAAGTGCGACTTCTCGTATGAGCCCGAGGCCCTGTTCAAGCAGCGCCGCCGCCAGCCCGAGCCCGCCGCCGCCCCGGTCCGCGCCGCCGACAGCGAAGACGAGGAAGAAGAAGACGAGGACAATGACGACGCCGAGTCCGACGAGGACGAGGAAGAAGAAGCCGTCGTCGAGGCGCCCCTGAACGTCGCCGCCACCGGCGAGGACGAAGAGGAAGAAGAAGAGGCCGAAGAGCCCGAGACCGCCGAAGGCATGCAGGTGGTGGAAGCCGACGAAGACGGCGTCGAGATCGAGGATATCGAAGTCGAAGACGACGAGGACGAGGAAGACAACGACCTGCTGGGCGAAGTCGAGGATGAGGAAGACGATGTCTCCGGCATCATCGACGCCGACATCGCCAAGGACGAAGGTTAGCCTTTCCAAGTATTTTTCGTCGCATTGCCGGACGGAAAGCCGCATACACTTTTCCTGGCAATGCTTTGTGGGATCGGCTACCAGACCGCTCCCAAGATTGGTACGGGGCCATAGCTCAGCTGGGAGAGCGCCTGCATGGCATGCAGGAGGTCAGCGGTTCGATCCCGCTTGGCTCCACCAATACCCGCCGATCACCACCGCCACATTCCTGCACCACCGCCAATGGCGGGTATTGGTGGAGCCAAGCGCCCGCAGCGGCGTCAGGCGACCGCTAGCGACAGCGCACGGTCGCCGCCCGGACGCCGCGCAGGGGCGCAGGCGGCCAAACGCACCTGACCACGTGTCGTGACTGTGCTAGGAATCTCCATGCGCTTCTCGGGAAAACACATTGTCGTCACCGGCGCCGCTTCGGGCCTGGGGTTGGCGGCCGCCAAGGCAGCCGAAGCCGAAGGCGCCATTGTCATCGCCCTGGATCGCAACCCCGCGCCGTTTGCCAATGCCCGGCCTTGCGACATCACCGATGAAGCCCAGGTCGCCGCGGCGTTGTCGGGCCTGACCCGCATCGATGCGTTGGTGAATGCCGCCGGCATCGCCCTGCGCCTGGCCGTAGCCGATACCGACATGGCCGACTACGACCGGCTGATGGCGGTCAATCTGCGGGGCAGCTTCCTGGTGTCCAAGCTCGCCCTGCCCCGCATGCAGGCGCAGGGCGGCGCGGTGCTGCATTTCTCTTCCTGTGTCGGCGTCACCGGGGCGCGCAATCGCGCAGCCTACAGCGCCAGCAAGGGCGCCATCATCGCACTGACCCGCAGCATGGCGCTGGACTATGCCCGTGACGGCATCCGCGTGAACTGCCTGTGTCCCGGCTTTGTCGACACCCCGCTGCTGGCGAAGATGCCGCCAGAACGCCGCGCCCGGCTGGCCTCGGCGCATCCGCTGGGGCGCATAGGCACGGTGGAGGATGTCACGCCCATGGCGCTGTTCCTGCTCAGCGACCAAGCCAGCTGGATCACCGGGCAGGCCATCGGCGTCGATGGCGGGTTCAGCGCCGGGCATCTCGAGGACATTTGAGACGCGCGCTGTCGCTGTCAGCTTTGATGCCAAAGTTCCGCCCACTTTTGCCCGCAAGGACACAATTGCAACAAGACATGCGCTTTGGCGCGCGTCTAAGGTGTAATTCGCTCATCGCCGGACTTAGCCCTTTTGACCGCCTTCCTCGACGCCCGTGCCCTTCCTGACGGCACAACGCTTTCACCCGACCTCGCCATTATCGGTGGCGGCCCCGCCGGCATCAGTCTTGCGCTGGCGCTGAAGGACACGCCCTATTCGATCCTGATCCTGGAAGGCGGTGGACAGGAGTTCGATCCCAAGACCCAGGCGCTCTACAAGGGCGCGCAGAGCGGCGAACGCTATGTGCCCCTGGATCAGGGCCGGTTGCGCCAGCTTGGCGGCAGCAGCAACCATTGGGGCGGCTATTGCCGTCCACTCGACCCCATCGATTTTGAGGAACGCAGCTGGGTGCCCAATTCCGGCTGGCCTTTCGGCATCGAAACGCTGAAGCCTTATTTTCCCCGCGCCCAAGCCTTGGTGGAGGCGGGGCCCTGGATGTACGACGACATCGCCCGTCACCTGGGCGCTGCCGACGGCACGGTGATAAAATTGGGCGCGGGCGGCGTCTACACCAGCTTCTTCCAGTTCTCCAAGACGCAGAGTGACAGCCACGCCACCTATTTCGGCCAGCGTTATGGTGCCGACCTCAAGGCAGCCCCGCGGATTGCCACCTGGCTCAATGCCGGGGTCACGGGCGTGAAGTTGGCGCATGACACAAGGCAGGTGGCGCAGCTTTCCGTCGCCACCCTGGACGGCAAGCGCTTCACGGTGAAGCCGCGCTTCACCGTGCTGGCTGCCGGAGCGATGGAGAATGCCCGACTGATGCTGGCATCCAACGATGTGATGGCAGCGGGGGTCGGCAACCAGAACGATCTGGTGGGCCGTTTCTTCGCCGACCATCCCATTCCCCGCGACGTCGCCACCCTGGTGCTGTTCGACGGGGCGGTATCGCCGCTTTACTGGAACGCCCACGACATCAACGCCACCACCGCCATGGCGGACGGCACCCTGATCCGGGCGGTGCTTTCGCCAACACAAGACTATATCCGCCGCCAGCATCTGCTGGGCTCGCTCACCACAGTGGAGAATCCGGTGAAGCTGGACGAAGCCGGCACCGCCGCGGTCGTGGCGACGGCACAGGCGCTGGGCGTCGATGCCAGCAACGGCCAGGCATATACGCTGGGCGTCGGACTGGAGATGATGCCCGATCCCGAGCGCCGCCTCACGCTTGCCGGCGAACGCGACGCCCTGGGAATGCCGCGCCTGTCGCTGAACACCACCCAGCCGCAAGGCGATTTCCTACTCTATCAGAAGACGCTGCAGGAGCTGGGGCGGCAGCTGCTGGCATCCAAGACCGGCATGTTGCGACTGAACTATCATGATCGCGATGGCTGGATGCACGGCATGACTGCGCAGAAACAGTTGTGGTGGGGCAACCACCATCTCGGCACGACCCGCATGCACAATGATCCGAAGAAGGGCGTCGTCGATGCCGATGGCAAGGTACACGGGCTGGCCAATCTCTTTGTCGCAGGCAGTTCGGTGTTTCCCACCTATGGCTCTTCCAACCCAACCATGAACCTGCTGGCCCTGACTCTGCGCCTGGCCGACCATCTCAAGACGGTGCTGGCATGAGGCGGCGCACGATCCTTGCCGGCCTGGGCGCACTGACCGTGGTGGCAGGCGGCGCGGCGTGGAAACTGCGGCCGTTGCGCAAGCGGTACCCGCCCACGCCCTATGACGATGTGCTGGCGCAGCTGGACGACCGCGACTGGGCGGCGAAATTCGGCGTCGCGGCGCTGGCGGCCATGCCCGACTTCACGCCCGCGAACGGCGTGGCGCTGCTGCGGCCGCGGCTGCACCGGGACAATCTGCGCACGGTAGCGCTGCGCGATGCCGAAGCCGACCGTCTGGTGGAAGTCGATGGCTGGCTGGTGCCCGAAAGCGTGGCCGTGATCGCGGCATTGGCGAAAAGTGTGGCGCCCTAAAGCGGAATGGCCCGGATCAGTCCGCGCAGGGAATTGCCGCAATAGACCATCGCGTTTCGCAGATCGCCTGGCATCAGCGTGGCTTCGCGGGCGCGGCCCAATGCGATCAGTTCGGCCCGCAGCCGTCCATCCAGCGCCCCGGCGCAGAGTGGCGGCGTCAGCAAGACGCCATCATGTTCAATGAAGATATTGCTGCGGGCGCCTTCCGCCAGTTCGCCGCGCTCGTTGCAGAACAGCACTTCGTCAGCCATGCCGGAATGCCGATCATACAGCGACCGCCAGCTTGTCTTGTGCCGCTGCAGCAGATCGGCGCTGTGGATCCGGGCCGCAGCAATCTCATATGTCCAGCACGACGGATTGGCTTCCAGCGGCGCGGCGGACGCCTCATGCCGGCCGGCCTCATCCAGCGTCAGGCGCACCCGCTGTGGTCCGTCACGGCCCGTCACCGCGCCGGCCAGCGCCGCGCGTGCCTTGCCGGTGTCGAACGCCAGCCCGAAGACGCGCGCCGAAGCCGCCATGCGGGCGAGATGCGACTCCAGCCGCACGAAATCGCCTTCCTGCCCCAGCCCACGTCTGGCCGCGTGGCCTTGCGGCGCTCGCCCAGGCGGAAGGACCACCGGACCTTGCGCTCTTCCCGGGCTCACCCATTTCAGGGTTTCGATCAGCTGCAGCGGCGGCCGTCCCTCTTCGAAGAAGCGGGCCTTGAGACGGCATTCGGCATATTCCGCAGACGCGTTGGAATCCTGCACGACTCCGCCGCCGATGCCCAGAACGCCGTCGCCGCCCGAAATAGTCAGTGTACGAATTGAAACGTTGAATTTTGCGCTTCCGTCCGGGGCAAAATACCCCATCGCGCCGCAATAGGCGCCGCGTGGCGCGTCTTCCAGCGCGCGCAATATCTCCATGGCGCGGATTTTGGGCGCGCCGGTCACCGAGCCACAGGGAAACAGCGCCCGCAGAATATCGGCGATACCCGCTTCGTTACGCTTGCGCGCCGCGACCGTGGAGACCATCGTGTGCAGGGTCGGATACGTCTCGACATCGAACAGCGCCTTGACCGCCACACTGCCGGTCTGGGCGATGCGGCCCAGATCATTGCGGATCAGATCGACGATCATCAGATTCTCGGCGCGGTCCTTGACCGAGGCAGCCAGCGCCGCACCTTCCGCCAAATCGTCGCCATGGCGCGCCGCCGTGCCTTTCATCGGGCGCGCCGCGATGACGCCTGAAGCAGACAGTTCAAAGAACAGTTCCGGCGACAGGCTCAGAACGTGCCGCGTTCCATCATCGACATAACCGCACCAGGGCGCGCAGGCGGCGGCACGCAGCCGGTCATACAGGGCCAGCGGATCGCCCGCGAACGCGAAGCGGGCGCGATAGCTGAGATTGGCCTGGTAGATATCGCCGGCAGCGATCAGCGCCTTCACCTGCCTGAAGCGCGTGCGATAGGCCGCTTCATCCCAGTCATGCGCCAGCGGCCCGGCATAGGCACGGCCCGTGGGCGCCGGGGCGTCTCTCTGCGGTGCGTCGAACACCCCCAGGCACAGCAGGGGCGTGTTTGCGGGCAACAGGGGCCCGAGCCTGGGTTCCAGGACGTAGCCCAGTTCATAGGCCAGCCAGCCCGCCACATGGCGGCCCGCTGCCAGCGCTTCACAGACGGCTTCCAGTGCCACCGGCACCTCGGCGGCCCCGTCGGCAATGATGACCGCGCGCGGCGCCTGGAAGGCCTGGCGGCCGGCGGGAAAGTCGAGAATGACCCGCATGGGCCGCCTTTTGGCCCCCTGCCCCGCCAACCGCAAGCCCGGTTCCCGGCGGCGGGCGGGTTCGCCTTGAAAAGCCGGTTGCGCACCCCATTTTTGTTCTATCGGCGCCGCTTCCGGGCCGGTTTGAGCCGCTCGAAAGGAGGGCTTGGAGATGAACACGCGGGCTTTCCCGAACAGCCCCTTCCTGCTGGGCTTTGAACGCCTGGAGCGCCTTCTGGAGCGCAGCCACAGCGCCACGCCCGAGGGCTATCCGCCCTACAATGTGGAAGCATTGCCTGGTGACGGCGTGGACAACGCTGGCGGCCTGCGCCTGACGCTGGCCGTGGCCGGCTTCGGCCGGGACGAACTTGCCGTCACGGTAGAGGACAACCAACTCATCGTGCGCGGGCGCCAGAAAGAGAATGACGACAAAACGTTCCTGCACCGAGGCATCGCGGCGCGGCAATTTTTACGGAGTTTCGTGCTGGCTGACGGCATCGAAGTGACGGGTGCCGCGTTGGAAAATGGATTGCTGAAAATCGATTTGGCCCGTCCGCCATCGGAAAGCCGGATTCGGACGATAGAGATCAAGAGTGGAGCATGACATGACAGCAGAAAACGAATTGGGTACCGAGTTGGAAAAGGCGCGCATCGCCTACATCAAGCCCACGGGCAGCGAGGAAGCGCATCGCCTCGGCCTGCTGCCGCAGAATGTCGATCTCCCCGTCGGGACCAAGCTCTATGTGCTGCACGCCTCCGATGGCAGCGTTCTGGGCTTTACCGACGCCTATGCCACCGCCTATGGCGCGGCCGTGCAGAATGAGCTGACGCCGGTAAGCCTCCACTAGCGCAAGCAACCGGACAGGATTGGGAAAGCCGGGAGACGGAAAGTCTTCCGGCTTTTTCGTTTCTGGCTAAAGTGGCGCCGAGGGAGACCCGTTATGCGCCTTATCGCCGTTGCTGCCGTTTCACTGATGCTGACACTGGGCGGGGCTTTCGCCCAGACGCCGCAGACACCGCCTGGCCCGCCCGCACCGGGCAATCCACCCATGACCGGGCCGCAATTGCTGATCCAGACCTCGTTGGGCGATGTCACCCTGCAACTCGACAGCATGCGCGCGCCGCAGAGCGTGGCGCATATCCTGAAGCTGGCCCGCGCCGGGTTTTACAACGGCACCAGCATCTACCGGGTCCAGAAGGATTTCGTCGTCCAGATGGGCAGCTGGGGCGCGGACGGCAAGGGCCGTGGCTGGAACCCGACGCCCGTGCCCCTGGAAGCGGACAACGGCCTGAAGAACTTCAAATTCGCGGTCGCGCTGCCGCGCGGCGACAATCCCACCAGCGCCGGCCCCGACTTCTACATCAACATGCGGGACAACCTGTCGCTGGACCAGAAGCCGGACGACCCGCGCAGCGGTTTTGCCGTCTTCGGCGAAGTGACGGAGGCGAGCCGTCCCGTCGTGCAGGCGATCAACGACGCGGCGGTGGGCGGCGGCTATGGTCCGTTCGGCGCTTCGGCCCCCCTGCAGCCCATCGTGATCCAGCGCATTTCGGTGGTGGGCGATCCGCCGCCGCCGCCACCGCCATCCAATCCGGCCATGACCGGGCCGCAGCTGCTGGTCGCGACGACACTGGGCGACATCGTGCTGCAGCTCGACAGCGCGCGCGCACCCGAGAGCGTGGCGCATATCCTGCGCCTGGCGCGCATGGGCTTCTACGATGGCAGCGCCATCTATCGCGTCGAGAAGGATTTCGTCATCCAGATGGGAAGCTGGAATGCGCAGGGAAAGGGCAAGGGCTGGGTGGCGCGCCCGGTAAAGCTGGAGGCCGCAAACGGCCTGAAGAACCTCAAATTCACCGTGGCCCTGCCGCGCGGCGACAATCCCACCAGCGCCGGCCCCGATTTCTACATCAACATGCGCGACAGCCTGGAACTGGACCAGAAGCCGGGCGACCCGCGCAGCGGTTTTGCCGTCTTCGGCCAGGTGACCGAGGCCAGCCGTTCGGTCCTGCAGGCTATCAATGACACGGCGGTGGGCGGCGGCTATGGCCCATTCGGCGCATCGGCACCGCGGCCGCCCATCGTGATCAAGCGCATCTCGGTAATGGGTGACTCTGCGGCCCGGCCCGGGGCGGCATCCGCCAACCCGGCGGCAAAAAAGCCGCCCTCGCGCTAGGCGCGAGGAATTTTGTGGCGTGGGCAGGGTTGCCTGACGACAGCGTATGGACACAAAAGGCAAGGCCTAGGCGGCCTGCGAAGCGTCGCCGTTCTGGGCCGTCAGGATCGCGTAAAGCGCTTCCGCGGAGGTCGTCGCGCGCAACTTCTCGCAGGTGGGGCCATTGCGCAGCAGACGGGAAACCCGCGCCAGCGCCTTGAGATGATCGGCGCCCGCATCTTCCGGGGCCAGCAGCATGAAGACCAGGTCGACCGGCTGGCTGTCCACCGCTTCGTAGTCAATCGGCGTTTCCAGGCGCGCGAAGACGCCGGTGATGGTCTTGGCTTCGGCAATGCGGCCATGCGGGATGGCGATGCCGGCACCGACGCCGGTGGTGCCCAGCCGTTCGCGTTCCACCAGGGTCTCGAAGATGCGGCGTTCCGGCAGGCGGGTAATCTGGTGCGCCCGCGCCGACAATTCCTGCAGCAGCTGCTTCTTGCTCTGGGCCTTCAGCGTAGGAAGAATCGCATCAGGGGCAAGCAGGTCGGAAATATTCATCATGCTTCCTAAAAAAGCCGCCGGCCGCGGAGCGCGTTACGGAACGCGAGTGTGTGACCCTAGTTCCCAGGCCGCCCCTAAAAGCGGCGGGTACATAGGCCGGGCCATTCTTAATGTCAATCTTGCGCGGGCGAGCGGGATTTTACGCCAAAGCTGGGAGATTCGCCTAGCCTGCTTTGAGGCGCCTGCGCTCAACTGATGAGGGAATCCGCATCGCTTCCCGGTACTTGGCGACGGTGCGGCGGGCGATATTGACGCCGTCGGCAGTGAGCAGGGAGACAATGCGATCGTCGGAGAGAATTTCCCTCGGCTCTTCCTTATCGATCATCTCGCGAATCCGATCACGCACCGCTTCGGCGCTGTGCGATTCGGCACCACTCACCGACTGGATCGAGGCGGTGAAGAAATATTTCAGTTCAAACACACCGCGCGTGGTGGCGATATATTTATTGGAGGTAACGCGGCTGACAGTCGATTCGTGCATCGAGATCGCGTCGGCGATGGTGCGCAGATTCAGCGGCCTGAGATGGCGCACGCCATAGGTCAGGAAGGCATCCTGCTGGCGCACGATCTCGGTAGCGACCTTGAGGATGGTGCGGGCCCGCTGATCCAGGCTCTTGACCAGCCAGTTGGCGTTGTTGAGGCAATCCACCAGATAGGTCTTGGAATCCTTGTCGCGCGCGCCTTTGGAAACCTGCGAATAATAACGGGAATTGACCAGCAGGCGCGGGAGCGTGTCGGAGTTCAGTTCGACGTTCCAGCCGCCGTCGGTGGCGAGGCGGACAAAGACGTCCGGCACCACCGGCGCCACATGCTCGGAGCCGAAGGCCAGACCGGGCTTGGGGTTGAGGGTGCGGATTTCCACCAGCATGTCGGCGATGTCTTCGGCATCGACGTTGCAGAGCACGCAAAGCTGGGAAATGTCGCGGCGGGCGACCAGGTCGAGGCGCGTCAGCAGCATGGCCATGGCCGGATCGAGACGGTCCAGCGCCTTGAGCTGGATCGTGAGACATTCGGCAAGGTCGCGGGCGGCCACGCCCACGGGATCGAAGCCTTGCAGGACACCCAGCACGGCCTCCACATCCTCGATCTCGCAGCCCAGCTTCTGCACCACATCGGACAGTTCCGTACGCAGATAGCCGGCCTCGTCAACGCCGTCGATCAGGGCAAGACAGATCAGCCGGTCTTCCGGAGTCAGCGCCGCGATGGCGAGCTGGGCCTCGATATGATCCTTGAGCGAGAGTTCGGCAGCGACGGAGGATTCCATCCCCTCATCATCGAAACCGCCGCCGGATTTGACGTGCGTCCAGTCGGTGAGCGAACCTTCGCCCGCGCCCGCCGCCGGGGCGCTGGCGGTTATGGGTGGTTCGCCGCTGTCATACATGTTGTCGTGCGCGGATTGGTCCAGGTCGGATGCCTTGGAGAAATCCTCGCGGTTCAGGGCCTCGTCGGCGCGCTCGTTGACGACAACGGTCTCGCGCGTGGCTTCGTTCTCGGCGCCGCCAGGCGTGGAATCATCGCGCTCCAGGATCGGATTGCGCTCCAGTTCCTGCTCACAATATTCGGCCAATTCGATGTTGGAAAGCTGCAGCAGCTTGATCGCCTGCTGCAATTGGGGCGTCATGACCAGCGATTGGCCCTGACGCATTTCCAATCTTTGACCGACTGCTGCCATGGCTAGAGAGAGAATTTCTCTCCCAGATAGACGCGACGGACATCGCGGTCGCTGACGATCTCGGCTGGGGTGCCTTCCTTCAGCACCTGGCCGTCATGCAGGATATAGGCGCGGTCGATCACATCCAGCGCGTCGCGCACATTGTGATCGGTGATGAGGACGCCGATGCCGCGATCCTTGAGATGCTTGACCAGATCGCGGATCTCGCCCACCGCGATGGGATCGATGCCGGCAAAAGGCTCGTCCAGCAGGATATAGGAGGGATGTGTCGCCAGGGCCCGGGCAATCTCGACGCGACGGCGCTCGCCGCCCGACAGGGCGATCGAAGGCGTGTTGCGGATATGGGTGATGCCGAACTCGGCCAGCAATTCCTCCACCATGGCGTCCAGGCGGGCGGAATCCGGTTCCATCAGCTCGGCAGTGGCGCGGATATTCTGTTCGGCGGTGAGGCCGCGGAAGATCGAGGCTTCCTGCGGCAGATAGCCGATGCCCAGCCGGGCGCGGCGATACATGGGCAGGCGGGTGACGTCATGCCCGTCAACCTCGATGGTGCCGGTGTCGGCGGCGATGAGGCCGGAGATCATGTAGAAGCAGGTGGTCTTGCCGGCGCCGTTGGGACCGAGCAGGCCCACCGCCTCGCCGCGTTTCAGGTTGAGGCTGACGGAGCGAACCACGGGGCGCTTGTTGAAGCTTTTGCCGATGCGCTTGACCACCAGGCCCTTGCCGCCGTCCACGGCGCGCAAATGGCCCTCACCGCCCATTTCGGCGGCGTTCTGGCTGTCATTTTCGGCATCTTCGAATGTCATGGCAAAAATCATGCCTGTTTGTGCTTAAGGAACCATGAAAGTCATGGGGTCCCGGTTTGGGGTTTGGGTGTGATCACGCCCGTGACGCGGCCGCCCGGCACTCCCGGGGCCGCGACCTGGTTGGCGGTGCCGGCAACCGGCGTAGCGCCCAGATTGGCGATGCCCGTCACCATGTTCACGGTCAACAGGCTGCCCTGCATGGTGACCTGCCCCTGCTTATGCAGCACGACATGGCCGGAAACCGTCACGAATTTCTTCGTCAGGTCATAGATGCCATTGTCGCCGGTAACGGTACCGCTGGCGGGCGAGTCCACCACCACCTTGCCATTGGCGTAGATCTTGTTGTTGGGCTCGTCGACCTTCATCGCATCGGCGCGTAGCCGGATATCGCCCTGCACACCCTGGACATTGCCGGTATAGGTGACGGTCTTGCTCTTGAGGTCGGCCAGCAGATGATCGGCGGAAATATTCACAGGCTTGTCGGCATCATGCTTGCCCAGGATCGTTGTCTGGCCGGCGGCGGTGCCGGACAACCCCAGCAGGGCGACGAGCAGAAGCGTTTTCCTCATTTGCCTTTTCCGTTGATGACGGTTTTCACGTGCCCTTCCAGCGTCAGAAGGCCGGCGAGATGATCGTAGCGGAATCTGTCGGCCCGCATCGTGCCCATGGGGCCCTGCCCGTCCACCGGAAGGTCGCCTTGCACGATGTTGCGCTTGAGGTCGACTTCGGCGCGCTCGGTATGCAGCGTGTAGCCGGTGTCGGTGAAAAGATCGAGGCCGCCATCCAGCTTCAGCCAGTTCACATTCATGTCGACATCCCCATGGGCGGCACGGACATTGAGCCAGCCTTTCGGCGTGTTGAGATCGCCCTCAATGACCTGCAGCGTGGCGTGCTTGGGGTTCTTGGCGTCCTGCACCGCCACCTTGGCGGTAATGACGAACGGATTGCCGCTGGCATCGACGCCGGACAGGCGCGGCTTGACCATGGCGAGATCATTTTCCAGCGTTCCCAGCTTTTCGTAGGACAGTTGCAGCTGGCGCGGGGCGCGGGCAACGAAGAAGAAAGCCAGCACAGCAAAGATCACCGCGAAGGCCGACAGCGCCGTGACGCGCCGCATGCGGGTAACGAACTTGGTGTAGCGGCGGGCATCGAAGGCGGTGCTGCGGGCGCGGGCGTTCCAGTCGTAGCGGGAGCGCGGGCGCGCGGGATCGTCGGCCATGGTCATGCCAGCCCCGCGCGCAGACAGTCATGCACGGTGAGAACGCCAACCGGCCGCCCATTTTCCACAACGAACAGGCTGGTCACTTTCGGCGTGCCGGTGTTCATGATGCCGAGCGCTTCCGCCGCCAGCATGCCGGGGGAGACGCTTTTGGGATTGCGGGTCATCACTTCGCTGGCCTTGCGGTCCAACAGGTCACGTTCGACATGGCGGCGGACATCGCCGTCAGTGATGATGCCGGTGAGCGCACCGGCCGCGTCCACCACGCCGACCACACCGGCAAAGCCGCTGCCGCCAGAGGTCATTTTCACGATCACATCGCGCATCGCCGCCTGTGGCGACACCAGCGGCAGTTCGTCACCGCCATGCATTAGGTCGCGCACCCGGATCAGGGCGCGGCCCAGGCTGCCGCCGGGGTGGAAATCGCGATACTGCTCGGCGCCGAAGCCGCGCCGCTCCATCAGCGCAACCGCCAGGGCGTCGCCCAATGCCATCATCATGGTGGTGGAGGTGGTGGGGGCCATGCCGATGGCACAGCCCTCCGGCGCATCGGGCAGCAACAGCGCCACATCGGCAGCGCGCGCCAGGGTGGAATCGCCGTTGGCCGCGATGGCAATCATCGGAATGTGGAACCGCTTGGCGTAGGTGAGAAGGTTCGCCAATTCCTCGGTCTCACCGCCCTTGGACAGCAGCACCAGCACGTCACCAGACGTGATCGCGCCCATGTCGCCATGGGACGCCTCGGCAGGATGGACGAAATAGGCCGGGGTGCCGGTGGAAGAGAAGGTGGCGGCGATCTTGCGGGCGATGTGACCCGACTTGCCCATGCCGGAGATGATGACCCGGCCGCCTTTCTGATCCTCCTGCGCCGCCAGGATGGTGCTGACCGCGGTCGTGAAGGCGCCGTCCAGAGCACCCGCCATGCTGACGAGCGCCTCGCTGGCCAGGGTCAGGACCCGCCGCGCAGCCGCCAGATCGCCCTCTTCGGGGGTGGCGACGGCCTTCAGCGCGGGTTGCGGGGCTTTCATCTATGTCTTTGGCTTGTCTAAGTTATTTTTAACCATCGGCCGGCGCGGCGCAGACACGCGAATTTCGTGCCAGTTTCGCCCATTCCCCCTGCCACTGCAAGCGAACGGTACGGAGCGGAACGGACGGAATTGTGGCGGCAGTCGTCGCGGGTCAGTGGGCGAAGATGTCGACCTCGTCCCAGCCCGCCATATCCAGTTCGGCGCGGGTGGGCAGGAAGTCGAAACAGGCCTGCGCCAGGTGGGTGCGATCCTCGCGCGCCAGCATGGCATCCAGCACGATTTTCAGTTGGTGCAGATGGGCGACGTCGTTGGCGGCATAGGCCAGCTGGCGCTCGCTGAGTTCGGTCGCGCCCCAATCGGAGCTTTGCTGCTCCTTCGACAATTCGACGCCCAGCAACTCACGCACCAAATCCTTCAGGCCGTGCTTGTCGGTATAGGTGCGCACCAGCTTGGAGGCGATTTTGGTGCAGTAAACCGGCTGCACCCGCACGCCCAGGTAGCGCTGGAACATGGCAACATCGAAGCGGGCGAAATGGAACAGCTTGGTGACGTCGGGATCGGCCAGAATCCGCTTGAGATTGGGGGCGGCATAGGCGCCGGCGGCGAACTGCACCGCATGGCAGATGCCGTCGCCCGACGAAAGCTGCGCCAGGCACAGCCGGTCGCGGAAGGGGTTGAGGCCCAGCGTCTCGGTATCGATGGCGACCAGCGGGCCGAGATCGAGCCCGTCCGGCAGGTCATTCTGGTAGAGCTTTATTTTCATGAAGGCTGGATAGCCCAACGAAGGTTAAGGGGCAAATACGGCCCAACCCGGCTATCATGCGGCGATGATCCCTGCTCTGCCCTTGCAGCGCCTGCGCGACCGGCCCGGTTGGGCCCTGTCGCTGGCGCTGCACACATGCATGGTGCTGCTGGCGCTCTGGTATTTGGCGGCCCGCCCGGGCCTGCCGCCGCCGCTGCGCAGCCTGCCGGTTGACCTGGTGACGCTGGCGCCAACGCCGGCGGCAGCGCCAGGCCGCTCCGGAGCCCTGCCCGCGCCCAGGGCCGGCGCGCCCCAGCCGCGCCCTGCCGCCGCGCCCAGGCCGGAAGGTGTGAAGCCCGACGCCACCGAACAACCACTGGACGAACTCAGCGCCAAACTGCGGGCGCTGGCGCAACTCAGCGCACCACAAACGACACTCAGCGTCGGCGGCGGAGAAGGCGATGGCGGTGCGGGCCGTGGCCAGGGCGGCTATGCCCTGCGCGATTTCATCCGGGCACAGATTTTGCGGCGCTGGCTGCCCGCGCTGTCGGATGCTGCGTCGCGCGCCGCCGTGGTGCGTTTGCGCCTGAAGGTCAGCGATCAGGGCGTCATCAGCGATATCGTCATTGCCGACCAGGCACGCTTCAAGACCGATGACGTCTTCCATGGCATGGCGATCAGCGCCCGTAACGCGACCATGCTGGCCTCGCCGATCCAGATGCCGCCGGGCAACTGGCCGAAGACGATACCGCTGGAGATAGATCTCGACCCCAAGGCCGCCTTACGGTAGATCGCGCGCCAGCCTGAAGCCCGCCATGCTGGAGTAATCCGATATCGTCTTGATGTCGTCGCCATTGTCGGCCCCGGCGTTGCGAGAGGCGGCACGAACGAAGAGCGGGACATTGTCCCAGGAGCCGCCCCGCAGCACATGCCGCGTGCAGTCGCCGCCTTTCCAGACGCCGCCATCGGCGGGCGCGCCGCGATAACTGTCGTGCCAGCAATCCTCCACCCATTGCCAGGCATTGCCCAGCATGCCGTAGAGTCCAAAGGGATTGGCATTGAAGGCGTCGACCGGCGCCAGCAGTTGCTTGTCATAGGGGCTACCGCAGCCATTGCAGTTGGCGTTGTTGCTGCCCAGCGCATCGCCCCACCAGCGTGACGTGGTGGTGCCGCCACGGGCGGCATATTCCCATTCCGCTTCGGATGGCAGGCGATAGGCATTGCGGGTGCCCAGTTCGGGATGGGCGGCGCGGGCGCGCGCATTGATCCAGTCGATATAGGCGTGCGCATCTTTCCAGTCGAGGCAGACGGCGGGCCAGCGCGGCGGCTCCTGATCCTGTGGCGCATAGGCGAGGCCCCGCCCCGGCACGTGCCATCCCATTCCCAGCGTGGCGTTGCAGGGTTGAGGCCGATAGCCGGTAGCGCGCAGGAAGACGAGGAATTCGGCACTGCTGACATCAGTCTTGGCCAGCGCGAAAGCCTTCACGGTGACGACGCGCTGAGGCCCTTCGGAATCGAATCGGCCCGGCTCGGTGGCCGGGCTGCCCATGACGAATTTTCCCGCCGGAATTCCCACCATGGTCGGGCATTCGGGACATTCCTGGAACTCGCGCGCCTGCTGGTCCGCCGCCAGCGCGCTGCCGGCCAAGATCATGAAAAAAATGAGAAATAACCGCTTCATAACAGCCACTCTCAACACTTTTGGAGCGCCGCGAAAGAGGCGTTGACAGGTGGAGCGTTCTTTTATATTAAACCATTAGGTTTATTAACTGGATGGTTGAATGAATCTGGACCTTGTTTTCGGCGCCTTGGCCGACCCCACCCGCCGCGCCATCCTGGCCCGTCTGGCGCTGGGCGAAGTCTCGGTCAGCGACCTGGCCGCGCCCTTCGAAATGAGCCTGCCCGCCGTCTCCAAGCACCTGAAGGTGCTGGAGCATGCCGGGTTGATCAGCAAGGGCCGCGATGCCCAGACCCGTCCCTGCAAGCTGGAGCCGGAAACCCTGAAGGCCGTTGACGACTGGCTGGAAGATTATCGCCGCCTCTGGAACGAGAGCCTCGACCGCCTCGAAGACTATCTGAAGACCCTGCAAGCCACATCCGCCAAGGAGAAGAAGAATGTCCGCCGCAAAAAATGAAATCCCAAAGGATGCTTTCGTCATCACCCGCCGCTTCGCCGCGCCGCGCGAACTGGTATGGGATTGCTACACCCAGGAGAAGCATCTGAAGAACTGGTGGGGGCCCAAGGGTTTCAAGATGCTGAAATGCTCGCTCGACTTTCGTATCGGCGGCGTCTTCCACTACGGCATGGCATCCCCCAATGGCCAGGTGATGTGGGGCAAGTGGGTCTTCCACAAGATCGAGAAGCCGCACCTGCTGGCCAACACCGTCGCCTTCTCCGACGTGGATGGCGGCATCACCCAGCATCCCTTCGCGCCGGTCTGGCCGATGGAAACCTATGCGGAAACCAGCTTCGAAGACCTGGGCGCGGAATGCGGAATCACCCTGGTGTGGGAGCCCGGCAATGCCACGCCGGACCAGATCCAGGCCTTTACCGACGCCCATGCCGGCATGAATGCCGGCTGCGAGGGCACCTTCAGCCAGCTCGACACCTATCTCAAAACCCTGTGAGGAATGCCATGGCCATCAAGACTGTCACCTTTACCCGTTTGCTCGACGCCCCGCCGGCCATCGTCTTTCCGCTCTGGACCGAGGCGAAGCACCTTTCGAAATGGTTCGCGCCCAAGCACTTCACCGTGCCGGAATGCACGGTGGATGCGCGCGTGGGTGGCGAAGTGCGCCTGACCATGCGGGCGCCGGACGGGACCGAGTATCCGATGAAATCGGTCTTCGAGCAGTTGGTCCCCAGCACACTCATCGTCACCCGCAACTGGGCCGGCTTCGACGCCGAAGGCAAGCCAGGCTTCGAGACGGTGCAGACCTATACGTTCACCGCCGAAGGCGACAAGACGCGGCTGGACGTGAAGGCCGAAGTGATCTGGATGGAACCGCACATGGCTCCCGCCATCGCCGGCATGGAGACGGGCTGGAACCAGACCCTGGACAAGCTGGAAGAAGTCATCAGCACGCTGGGGTCCGGCAGCTAATCGCGGTCCTAGTTAAAGGAAAAACTCTCCATGGGCGGGTTTAACCTGCCGATCCAGAGCAAGAAGCGCTGGCGCTTGCGACCCTGGATGGCGCGCATACGCTGTCGCTATGCGCCAAGGACGGCCATGGTGAGTTTTTCCCGAGGCGCTAGCGAATAACCCGCGCGCCCTTGCCTTTCATCACCGCCTCGACTTCCGCAACATTGACCATCGAGGTGTCGCCCGGCGTGGTCATGGCCAGCGCGCCATGCGCGGCACCATATTCCACCGCCGCCTGCGGCCCCTTGCCTTCCAGGAAGCCATAGGCCAGGCCGCTGGCGAAACCATCACCGCCGCCGACACGATCATAGATTTCCAGATTCTCGCGCATCATCGATTGGTAGAATTCTCCGCCGGCATAGAGGATGGCGGACCAGTCGTTGAAGGTAGCCGTCTTGGCGTTGCGCAGCGTCGTGGCCGCGACCTTGAAGTTGGGGAACTGCTTCACCGCCGTCTGGATCATCTTCTTGAAGTTGGCGGGATCGATGGCGGAGATATGTTCGTCCAGGCCTTCGACCTCGAAGCCGAGACAGGCGGTGAAATCCTCCTCATTGCCGATCATGACATCGACATACTGGGCGATGTGGCGGTTGACCTTCTGCGCCCCGGGCTTGCCGCCCTGGCTCTTCCACAGGCTGGCGCGGTAATTGAGATCATAGGAAACGATGGTGCCGTATTTGCGGGCGGTCTCCACGGCCTCGATCACCGCTTCGGAGGTGTTGGGCGCCAGTGCGGCGAAGATGCCGCCGGTGTGGAACCAGCGCACGCCTTCCTCGCCGAAAATCTTCTCCCAGTTCACTTCACCGGGCTTGATCTGTGAGGCGGCCGAATGGCCACGGTCGGAACAGCCGAGCGCGGCGCGGATGCCGAAGCCTTTTTCCGTAAAGTTTAGACCAACGCGGGTGTTGCGGCCCAGACCATCGAAATCGCGCCAGACGATATGCGAAGTGTCGACACCGCCCTGACAGATGAAATCCTCCACCAGCCAGCCCAGATCGTTCTTCGGCAGCGCCGTTACCACGCTGGCGCGTTTGCCCCAGCATTTGCGCATGGCGCGGGCGACATTGTATTCGCCGCCGCCTTCCCACACGGTGAACTGGCGGGCGTTGCGAACACGGCCGAAGCCGGGATCGAAGCGCAGCATGACTTCGCCGAAGGACAGACAGTCCCACTTCACGTCGGCGGCGGGGCGGATTTTCAGGATGTCGGCCATTATTTGCCCCGGATTTTCTTGATCAGCGCGATGGTCTCGCGGGTCTTGGTTTCAATACCGGCATAATCCTTGGCCGCCAGCAACTCCTTGGTGATCAGGTTGGAACCGATTCCGCAGGCAACGATGCCGGCACCGAACCATTTCTTCAGCGACTCTTCGGTAATATCGACGCCGCCGGTGGGCATGATCTTGCTCCAGGGCATCGGACCCAGGACGTTCTTAACGAAATCGGGGCCGCCGACGCTGCCGCCCGGAAAGACTTTCACGATCTCGCAGCCATACTCCTCCGCCACCGAAATCTCGGTCGCCGAGCCGCAACCCGGATGATAGGGAATCTTGCGCCGGTTGCAGACCTTGGCCACGTCGGGATTGAAGCCCGGCCCAACCACGAACTTGGCGCCGTTGGCGATGAACAGGCCGGCGGTCGGGGCCTCGATCACCGAACCCACCCCCATGATGACGGAGGGATCGGCCTTGGCAAAATGACGCGCGGCTTCCAGGAAGGTCTGGGCCGCGAAGTCGCCGCGATTGGTGATCTCAACACACTTGGCGCCGCCATTGGCGCAGGCCTGGATCACCTGGATGCAGACTTCGGTATCGGGGTGGAAGAAAACGGGCACCATGCCCTGCTCCACCATCGCGCTCAGCACCGCCATGCGGTCATGTTTCATGAAAAGGCCTCCCTTTGGCGGGGCATTGCTAGCGGAAAAGCCTGCGCAGGGCAATTTCCCAGTCTGTTCAATGGCCTGCGCCGGCATCGCTGAGGACCACGCCGGCGGTGACGCACAGGGCGGCGATGAATTTGCGGATGAGGCTGCCGCGCGAAATATCTTCTTTCGCCGCCTTGGGCCAGAACAGGGTCAAGACAAGGCCGAAGGCAAAAACGAACAGCGTCACGGTGGAGGATACGGCAGAAACCAGGGCCACGGGGGCGAAGAGCGAAGCATAGCGCACGCCCAGGCCGCCCCCCAGATTGATCAGTTCGTTAGCGCCATTGATGCCGATCACCGCGCCGGGATGTTTGCGGAACAGGGCCACGAACTGGCGGCGATAATGCGGCACCGTCAGGATGGCGGCGCCAAAAAGCGCCTCGCCGGCGAAATTCCAGAAGGTGGTGATCCAGAAATCGTCATTGAGGGCGAAAAGCTTGAACAGCACCGCCGACAGCGACATCACCAGGCCGCAGCCCAGCATCAAAAGCACCACACCGGGCTTCAGCGCCTTGGCCTGCCCCTTCTTGCCCGCCGATAGCGCCACGACGCCGAGAAAGATCAGACCGACGCCTCCCAATTGCCGCCACTCCAGGGCTTCGTCCAGCACCAGCCACGCCAGCAGCACGGTGAACAGGGTGGATGCCTGGAACAGCGGTGCAATCACCGAGGCTTCGGTGGTCTGGATGGCGCGCAGGTAGAACAGCATCGCGCCCATATAGAAAAGGCCCGACAGAGCCATCACGCCGATGGCCCAGGCCGGTGGCTTGAAGACGTCGGGTTGGGCCCAGGCGATGACCGGCAGCGCCAGCGCTCCGATAAAGGCCGTGAAAACCATCAGCACCGCTGTGTCACTGTCCCGGAAATAGCGGTCGACCAGATACTTGTCGATATGGGTGGAAGCCGCCCACAGCACCGGACCGGAAAAGGCGTAAAGCAGCCACATGCGTCACGGTAACACGAAACGCGGCCCCCGGTTCACTCGTGCAATCGCGCCAGCGCCACCGCCTTGCCCTTCTCGATTTCGGTAATCTTGACGCCGGGATAGCCGACCGTGGCATTGTCGCTGTCCTTCCAGGCCATCACGATCAGGTCGCGCAGTTCGGCGGCGCCGCGCGCGACATGATTTGCGGCGAATTTGATGCCGGTGGGCGTGGCGGTGGCGAAATCGCCTGCCTTCCACATACCGTAAAGTGGCGCCACCGCACCGGCGGTGTCGGCGAGATAGCTGGCGGTGCGATCATTGATGCGGCAGCCGCACTCCCTGGGCGCAGCCATTGCCGCACGCACCGCCGCTTCCGCGACATTGGCATGGACATAGTCGCTCTCGAAGGGCGAGTGAATATGGTCGGTGGTGAAGCCTTGTGGGTTGGGATAGTTGCCCCAGCCATTATAATGCACCGTGACATGCAGCGGCTGGCTGCCGTCACCAACGAAATGCGACCATAGACCGATATCCTGCAGCAGCCGCAATTCGCGGCGCGGACGATCGGCGGCGTAGCTGGCGCGGGCAGCTTTCGTCGGCGCATACTTCGCGCCGATCACTGCCAGGCGCCACAACGCCATGTCCTTGCGCACCCGTTCATAACCCGCCTGAATGGCATAAGGCAGATAACCCGCCTTGTACTGGCTGGAATTTACTGCCCGCAACGCGGTGTCATATTCCTCACGGGTGGGCGGCAGCGCCTTGAGGGCGGGCCCGCCCAGCACGGTAAGATCGTCGCTGGCATCGACGAAATGAGCGGGGTCATGCTCCTTGTCACTGACGGTGCCGGCGCCCCGGATGCGATCGGGTTCCGGCGCCAGCCAGGCGACCGTGGCCGCGGCCGATGCCGTGCGCAGGAAGGCGGGAAGCGAAGCCGGCAACGATTTCATTCCCAGCATGGCGATCATGCGGTGGCCGTCCGCGCCCCAGGCGAACGCGGGTGCGGGGGAAGAGGCCGCAAGAAGGACCATTGCGAGCAAGGATAGACGGCGCATGCGGTGCTCCCGTGACAATGAAAAGGCCGGCCGCCTGGCCGGCCTTCATGATACCAGCGCGCCGGCTTAAAACACCGTGCGCAGCGTGACCTGGAAGGTCTGCGGATAGCCGACCGACATCAGCGGGTAGCTGCCGCAGCCCGAGGTGGCGGTCGGCAGATTCGGCACAAAGCAGCGTTGGCTGGAGATGCTGCCGAAATAGCGCTCGTTGAACAGGTTGGCGGCATTAAACTTGAGGAACGAGCCCTTCCAGCCCAGTTCGCCAAGATCGTAAGTGATGTCCGAGTCGACCAGGACATAGCTGGGCACCCGCAGATCGTTGGTGTCGGTGGCGTAGCGGCGCCCGGTATACTTGGCGCCGAAGCCGATGTTGAAACCGTAGATCTTGTATTGCAGGCGCTCGGAGAGCGTCCAGTTCGGCGTTTCCACGACTTCCTTGCCGGCGATGTTCACCGATTGGGTGTGGGCGGCATTGAGGAAAATCAGCGCATCGGGCGTATTGGACACGCGGCTGTGGGTATAGGACACCGATGTATAGACCGAGAAACCCTCGAACGGGAAGACATTGACTTCAGCATCGACGCCATCCTCGTTCACCGAACCTATATTGCGGTCGATGCTGATGCCCTGATCGGGATCGAACGAGGTCACGATGCGGTTCTTGAACTGGTTGTTCCAGAGCGTAACCGATGCCGTGACGATGTCGTTGTTATAGCGGAATCCGATATCATAATTGTTCGAGGTTTCCGGCTTCACGCCGTTGTTGAAGCTGGAGAAGGAACATCCCGGATTGGTGGGCGTGATGGTCGTGCCAACAAGGCATTGGCCGTTGTTGCCGCCATTGTACAGGTTGTCGGTGCGCGGCGCCGAGATGCCGGTCGACCAATCCATGAAGACCATCGAGCCATGGCCGAAAGGCGAATAGGTGAAGCCGAGATTGGGCAGGACGCGGCTATATTCGACTGTTTCCTTCGCCGGCAGCGTGAACAGCGAGGTGCCGAATCCGGCAAGCGTCACCGTATTGTTGGCAGCGACTGCGCTGGCAGGCGCCTGCGTCGTACATTCCGGGAAGCCGACGCCCGGCGTAAAGCTGTTGCTGCTGCCGGCAAAGACCTGCAGATAGCAAAGCTGGTTCAGGGCGCGTGTCATGATCGGCAATCGTGCGCCGGCGCTGACATGGAACGTGTCTTGGAGGAAGTCGCCTTCATAGTCGAAGGCAGGCTGGTTCAGGATGGCATGGCTGCGGCGATCGCGTGTGCGGATTGGCGTGCCGTCATTGCTGAGGACGCGATGCGCTGCATCGCGATAGCCGCCGAACCAGTCATAGGGAGAGCCGTCCGCCTGCAGGAAAGACGCCTGGCCTGTCTGGCGATGCAGACCATAGTCCAGGGTGTAAGCGAGCTGGACCGTGTGGCCCTCCGCGATGTTCCACAGCAGCGAGGTGTTGAGCCCGTAGCGGATGGTGTTGGTGTTGGAGGGGCCAAAAACGCCCACCGTATCCAGCAAATCGCCATCGCCATTGAGGTCCCGGCCCAAGGTACCGGTCGCACCGATCAGGCGCGGATCATTCTCCCGCAGCTGGGTATACTGCGAGCCCCCATTGGCCAGTACATACTGGATGCTCGGGTCGATGGTCAGAGTCAGATCCGGGGTGAGACGGAACAGCGACGAGACGCGGATGTTGCCGGTGTCGGATGGATTGATCTGGCGCTTGTAATAGTTGGAGCAGAGCGTGTCCGCCTGCGCGGTCCCGTTCACGCCAGCGACGCGGGTGCAGGTCGGGTTGTAATCGGTATTCCAAAGCGTGCCGGTCGCGAAGGTGGTGCCGGCGGTATAATTTCCGTTGGCGTCCAGCAGCACATTCGGCAGGGCGGGTGCGCCGGCCGGCGGCACGAAGGTGTTCGGCTCCGGATAGTAGGAAACACTGGCATAGTTATTGTTGCGGTTGGAGTTGAAGTGCATGCCTAGCGTAATGAAGCCCAGGCTGCCCAGGTCCTGATAAAGGCCCAGGTTGTACTGACGCTTCTGAATCTTGCCCGGGCCCTTGAACTTGTCGTTGCTGGCCAGCGAGAAGGAGCCGAAGGCCGTGGTGTCGAAGGGGCCGAAGGCGCCAGAATCGACGCGGCCGAAATAGCGCTGGTAGTTGAAGGAGCCAGCACTGGGTTGAAGCATCACCCCGAACGTATCGGACGGACGTGAGGTCCGGAGGCTGACCACGCCACCCGAAGCCGCGGCGCTTGGGCTGTCCACATCGGTGGCGCCCTGGTTGACGGTGACCGAGGCCAGATCTTCCGGATCGGGCAGCTGGTTGGTGTATATGGCGTAGTTGCCCGTGTCGTTGAGCGGCATACCGTCCCAGGTCAGGGAGATGTGGTTGCCGTCAAAACCATGGATACGGATGTTGCCGCCCGACGAGCCATAGGGATCGTTGTTGGTGAAGTTGAAGCCAGGGACCTTGTTCAGGGAGTCGGCAATCGTCTGACCCGCCATCTGCGTCACCAGATAATCCTGGGTGATGGTGGAACGCTCCTTGGCAACCTCGATCGGCTTCATAATACCGCCGAAGTCCTGGTTCATGCCGGAGGAAACGACAGTCTCGATCGCCTCCGTGGCCGTGGACTGCGCGCTGGCCGTGCCAATGCCGGACAGCAGCAAAAGCACCGGACTGGTGCCCAGCAGCAATGTTTTGTGAAGCCGGTTGATCATGAATAACCCCCTACGAGTTGAAATTCGCGCAGCGCAACCGCGCGCGAGAGAAAGTTCCGCTTGCCGGTGCAGCTGTCAGTCGCGCTGCTTCAGCGGGGGCAAACTAGGTTCGGGGGATTTCAGTTTTTTAACGAAGCGGCGGCGCATTTCTTACAAAATGAAAAACGCAGTGGCGTCAGATACCTCGAAGAAAATTTTCCTGAAGGCAAAAAGTCATCGTCCGCGCGCAAAAGCATCTCGGCGTGTGAAACTTCGTTTTGAAATTCTTGCAGGAACGATGAACACGCGCGCCTGAATTCCGTCACGCGGGAAGGTCAGCAAAAAATGTCAGCAGCAATTTTTCAATGGAGTCATAGACCTTGGCGCCTTCCGTCAAGGTTTCGTCATGGGTGAGCTTGCCACCGCTCAGCCCCGCCGCGAGATTTGTGATCAATGACAGTCCGGCGACCTTTATGCCGCAATGGTTGGCGGCCAGACATTCGGGAACCGTGGACATCCCCACCGCGTCGACACCCCAGCTGGCAAAGAGCCGCACCTCGGCGGGCGTTTCAAAATTCGGGCCAAGACAATAAATGTAGGTCCCATTCTTCACCGCCACGCCTGCCTTGCCGGCGGCGGCTTTCAGCGCCGCCCGCAAATCCGGATCGTAAGCGTAAGTCATATCGAAGAATCGTGGCCCGAAATGCTCGTCGTTCGGCCCGATCAGCGGGTTCTGGCCGGAGAAATTTATGTGGTCGTCGATGATCATCAACGTACCCGCCGGCATGTCGTGACGCAGCCCTCCGGCCGCGTTGGTGAGAATCAACCGCTCGACCCCAACCGTCCTGAGTACATGCACCAGCGTGGCGATGGCCTGGGGCGGATGGCCCTCATAGGCATGGATCCGGCCCGCCATGATCGCCAGTTTGCGGCCCGCCAGCATACCCACCATCAGCTTGCCGGCATGTCCCATCACAGTGGAGGGGGCAAAACCGGGAATCGCGGCGTAGGGCAGGCTTGCCGCGCCTTCAAGATTGTCGGCGAAACGACCGATGCCGCTGCCCAGCACCAACATGTTGCGGGGAAAATCGATCCCGAAATGGGCGCGGATCGCGGCAGCGCCATTTTCGATAACATTTCTCGTGTCTTGGTTCATACCTGATCTCCGGCTTGCGCAATGGCTTCCGTGGACAGGAGGCCGCTTTCTTGGAACAATGCCAAGGACGGTCGCTTTGTGAAAGCCGTCCTGGACCGTCCTGGAGTTTGATGTGCGCGCCCTTATCGGAGTTCTGGATTCCTTCGGCATCGGCGCGACGCCGGATGCAGCGCGGTTCGGCGATGCCGGCGCCAATACGTTCGGCCATATCGCCAAGGCTTGCGCCGAAGGACGCGGCGACAGTGACCGGCGCAAGGGGCCGTTGCGGGTGCCCAATCTGCTGGCGCTGGGCCTGGGCCTGGCCGCGGCGGAAACCGATGCGTGTGTGCCCGCGATGCCGCATGGGCCCCTGCAAGGCCGTTATGGCGCCGCCGCCGAACGCTCCCGCGGCAAGGACACGCCCAGCGGCCATTGGGAGATGATGGGCCTGCCGGTTGATTATGACTGGGGCTACTTTCCCGCCACCGTGCCAACCTTCCCCAAGGAGCTGATCGACGCCTTTATCGCCCAGACCGGCGTACCGGGCATCCTGGGCGATTGCCACGCTTCGGGAACCATCATCATCGACCAGCTTGGCGAAGAGCATATCCGGACCGGCAAGCCGATCTGCTACACCAGCGCCGACTCTGTCTTCCAGATCGCGGCGCATGAAACCCATTTCGGATTGGAGCGTCTTTACGAGGTGAGCAGGATCGCCCGCAAACTTGTCGACCCCTACAATGTCGGCCGCGTCATCGCCCGTCCTTTCGTCGGTGAAAAACCTGGCGAATTCAGGCGCACCTACAACCGCCACGACTATGCCATGCCGCCGGGCGCGCCGACACTGCTCGACATCGCCCAGGATCATGGCCGCGACGTGATCGGCATCGGAAAGATTTCCGATATCTTCGCCGGCAGCGGCATCACCAAAAGCATCAAAACCGAAGGCAATGACGACACCTTCACGCGGCTGATCGACTGCGCGAAGACCGCGCCGGACGGCTCCATTACCTTTGCCAATTTTGTGGATTTCGATCAGTCCTACGGCCATCGCCGCGACATCTCCGGCTACGCGAAAGCGCTGGAGGATTTTGACGCGCAGATTCCGGCCCTTCAGGCCGCGCTGAAGCCCGGCGATCTGGTGGTCTTCTCGGCCGATCATGGCTGCGATCCCACCATGCCGGGCAGCGACCACACGCGCGAATATATTCCCGTGATCGCCTTCGGCCCCGGTATTGCGCCCGGACCCGTGGGCAAACGGGGCAGCTTCGCCGATATCGGCCAGTCCATCGCCGGGCATCTGGGCCTGCCGAAGCTGGCGCACGGCACATCCTTCCTGTGAGCGCCATGGACAACCGGCCCGGCTTCGGCAACGTCACCGCCACCGAGGTGGAATTCTGCCCCACCCCGCAAGCGGCGGTGGAACGGCTCTCGCTTCTGTACGACGAAGCCATCACCGCCATCGAAGTGGCCTTCACCGCTTTCTCGAAGGGCGAGACGCCCGTTCTGGGCGAACACCCGGTCTATCCTTATCTCAGCATCGAGGTGTCGCAGGGCGCCATCGCGTCCACCACCCTGGCGTTCGGCAAGGTGACCAAACCGGGACGTTACGGCACCACCATCACCGCGCCAGCACTGTTCAAGGATTATCTGATAGAGCAGCTCACCCTGCTTTCAGACAATTACAAGGCCCGCATCTTTGTCGGCAAAAGCCGCGACCCCATTCCCCTCACCTTCGCGGTGGAACGGGCGGCGGCAGCGATGGATGCCGATAGCCGGCGCGCCCTGGCCGAGCGTTTTCCCATGCCGCGGCTGGACACCGCTCACGATGCCATCGTCGACGGCGCACGCTGGGAAGGCCCGGGTCCTGCGCCGCTGTCGCTGTTCTCGGCCGAGCGCATCGATTTCTCGCTGCATCGGCTGCGCCATTACACCGGAACCGAGGCGCAGCATTTCCAGGGCTTCGTGCTCTTCACCAACTATCAGCGCTACATTGACGAATTCCAGGTCTATGCCGCCCGCGAAGTCGATGCGGGCCGCGCGCTGCGCTTCGTCGAGCCGGGAAACCGCATCATCGAGAAAGGCCGCGAGCCTTCACACCCGCCCTTGGCCAAGCTGCCGCAGATGCCGGCCTATCATCTGGTGCAGGAGAACGGCCAAGGCATCACGCTGATAAACATCGGCGTCGGGCCGTCGAACGCCAAGACCGTTACCGATCACCTGGCGGTGCTGCGCCCCCATGTCTGGCTGATGATCGGCCATTGCGGCGGCCTGCGCGCCAGCCAAAGACTGGGCGACTATGTGCTGGCGCATGGTTATCTGCGTGACGACCAGGTGCTGGACGAGATGCTGCCCACCGCCATTCCGATCCCGCCGCTGGCGGAGGTGCAGCTGGCGCTGGCCCAGGCCGTGGCCGAGGTCACCGGCGTACACGGCCAAACCCTGAAGGAACGCCTGCGCACCGGCACGGTGGTGACAACCGCGGACCGCAACTGGGAACTGCGCTTTGAACAACTTTCGATGCGCTTCAACCAGTCTCGCGCCATTGCCATCGACATGGAATCGGCCACCATCGCCGCCAACGGCTACCGCCTCCGCGTACCCTATGGCACGCTGCTCTGCGTCTCCGACCGGCCGCTGCATGGCGAGATCAAACTGCCGGGCATGGCCGACGCCTTCTATGAGGAACGTGTCAGCCAGCATCTGGAGATCGGCATCCGTGCCCTGGAGCTGCTGCGCAAGGAAGCCGACGCAGGTACGCTGCATTCGCGCAAGCTGCGCAGCTTCACCGAACCGGCGTTCCGTTAACTCGCGACCGTGTGGGCGTCGATGGATTCCAGGCACTGCGGCCGGCGGTGAAGGCTTCCAGGGCGAGCTTTCTCAGGGCGTCGCATCGGTGATGCGCGCCGCGACCACCCGCTGTGATGCCGGTGCCTCGTCGCCGATGCGGACAGCCTGCGACAGGGCGGCGATGGCGGCATCGGCGCTGGGCTCATCCGCGGCATGGACCAGGCAAATGGCGTCGCCCTGGGCCAGCAGTGTCCCCACGGCACGAAAATCCGAAAAACCCACCGTAAGGTCGATGGTGTCGCTGGCCAGGCGCCGCCCGCCGCCTAGGCCGATGGCCGCCACGCCGACCTCGCGACAATCCATACCGGTGAGGAAACCATCGCGGGGCGCCTTGAACGGCTTCACGATGTTCGCGGGCATGGCGTAGCGTCCATGGCACTCCAGATAGTTGGACGGCCCCCCCAGCGCCGACACCATGCGGGAGAATGTTTCCGCCGCCAGACCGCTGTCGAGGGCAGCCTGCGCCTTGCCCCTGCCCTCCTCCACCGATCCCGCCAGCTTGCCCAGGCAAAGCATCTCGGCCGCCAGCGCCAGCGTGACCTCATGCAGACGCGGGTCGCGGGGCCCGCCGGTCAAATAGGACACTGCCTCGTCCACCTCCAGGGCATGGCCCACTGTTTTGCCAAGTACCTCGTCCATGTCGGTAAGCAGTGCCGTGATAGGCAGCCCGGCGCCGTGGCCGATACCGACCAGTGTCTTGGCCAGCATGCGCGCCTTGGCGGGATCATCCATGAAGGCGCCACTGCCGGTTTTCACATCCATCGCCAGGCCTTCAAGCCCGGCGGCCAGCTTCTTGGACAGTATGGAGGCGGCGATCAAGGGGATCGATTCCACCGAGGCAGTGACGTCGCGCACGGCATAGAGACGGCGATCCGCGGGTGCGAGATCGGCGGTCTGGCCGATGATGGCACAGCCCACGCCCTTCACCACACGGCGGAAGGTGTCGATGTCGGGGGCGACGCAATAACCTGGAATAACACCCATTTTGTCCAGCGTGCCGCCGGTATGGCCCAGCCCCCGCCCGGAGATCATCGGCACGAAGCCCCCACAGGCCGCCACCATCGGCGCCAGTGGGATCGAGACCTTGTCACCGACCCCGCCGGTGGAGTGCTTGTCCAGCACCGGACCGCCGAGACCGAGGTCATCCCAGCGCAGCACGATACCGGAATCGCGCATGGCGCGGGTGAAAGCGACACGCTCATCGCCATTCATGCCACGAAAGAACACCGCCATGGCGAAGGCCGCGACCTGTCCTTCGCTCAGGCTGCCATCGGTGATGCCGCGCACCACGAATTGCAGTTCGGCTTCGCTGAGGCCGCCACCATCGCGTTTCTTGCGAATGATCTCCTGAGGCAGCATGTCAGAATTTCAAATTTTCAGGACCGAAGGACAATGGCAACAATTCGCCCAGTGTCACGCTGCGGCGGAGGCCTTCCGGGCCGGCGATATGGATTTGAACATCATCGGCGGCGAACTCGCGCAGTTTCTGACGGCAGCCGCCGCAGGGTGTCACCAGCCCGACGCCCGGGGCCATCACCAGCACTTCGGTGATATGGCGGTCGCCGCCCCCGATCAGGGCGGAAATGGCGGAGGCCTCGGCGCAGACACCCTGCGGATAGGCGGCATTCTCGACATTGCAGCCGCCATAGATCCTGCCGCTTTCACCGCGCAGCGCCACCCCGACCGGAAATTTGGAATAAGGGGCATAGGCATTGGCCATCATGCTCCTGGCCAGATCGATCATGTCCTTGGGAGCGGTCATCGTGGCGCTTTTCCGTGGGATTGGCCGATAGGCTTTGCCAGCAGCGTTGCGATCAAGCCTGCCACTTCACTCAGGCTCCATACGGAATCCAGACATTCTTGACTTGGGTGGCGCGGCGCAGGAATTCCCGGCCCTCGGCGGAGTCGTCAAACCAATCGCGGCTTTCACCGATCCAGGTCCGCTTCAAATCGTCGGCACTGGCCTGCTCGATCGCCTTGCCGTTCGGGCCGAAATACCACATGGCATCGATACCGCGATGTTCCGCCAAGGTCTTCGACAATTCATCCCGCCCGCCGGTGACGATGTTGACCACACCCGCCGGCATGTCGCTGGCTTCCAGCACCTGGTAGAAATCGGTTGCCGCCAGCGGGTGCTTTTCCGACGGCACGATCACCACCCGGTTGCCCATCGCCACCGCCGGCGCCCAGAGCGAGGTAAAGGCCAGCAAGGGTGCCGCGTCCGGACAGGCGATTCCGATCACGCCCATCGGCTCGTTCATTGCCAGCACCACGCCCCGCAGCGGCGGATTGTGCACGGCACCGTCAAATTTGTCGGCCCAGGCGGCATAGGTAAAGAGTCGGCGCACGGTGGCCTCGACACCCTTCTGCACCTGACCCTTGGGCGTGCCGGTCATGGCACGGATGCGCGCGACGAATTCACTGCGGCGGGCCGAAAGATTTTCAGCCACGTAATAGAGAATCTGCGCCCGGGCGTGGCCGGTGGTGTTGGACCAGCTTTCTGCTTTCTGTGCCGCCTCGACGGCGTTGCGGATATCCTTGCGATTGCCTTCGCCGACCTGCCCCAGCAATTCGCCGGAAGGCGCGAAGACGGCGCGGCTGTAACCGCCATCGGGACGCGCCTGCTTGCCGCCGATGAAAAGCTTGGCGGTGCGGTCGATAGCGTCGCTTTCACGCAGAACAGGCTCTGTTGAAGGCGCAAGCCCGGCAGACATGCCCTTTGGCGTCTTCAATTTGAGGTATTCGAACATGCCCTCGCGCCCGCCTTCACGGCCGAAACCGGACTCGCGATAGCCGCCGAACCCGGCGCTGGCGTCGAGTTGATTGGTACAGTTCACCCACACCACGCCAGTCTTGATCCTGGGCGCCAAATCGAGGGCAACATTGATGTCCTCGCTCCAGATGCTCGCGGCCAGGCCATAGCGGGTGTTGTTGGCCAGGGCCGCTGCTTCCGTGGGGGTGCGGAAAGTCATGGACACGAGCACGGGCCCGAAGACCTCTTCTTGCGCCAGCACCGAGGCGGGCTCGACATTGGTCAGCAAGGTCGGCGGATAGAAGCAGCCTTCCGGGCAGGCGCGCTCAGGCTGGAAAAGCACCGCGCCTTCCCGAACGCCGCGCGCGACCTTCTCGGCGATCTGCTCGCGCTGCTTCCGCGAGACGATGGCGCCGATATCGGTCCCCTTGTCCAGCGGATCGCCGACACGCAGATTTTCCATCCGCATCTTCAGCTTGGCAATGAAGCGGTCGGCGACGCTTTCCTGCACCAGCAGGCGCGAACCGGCGCAGCAGACCTGGCCCTGGTTGAACCAGATGGCGTCGACCACCCCTTCCACTGCGGCGTCGAGATCGGCGCTCTCGAAGACGATGAAGGGCGACTTGCCGCCCAGCTCCAGAGTCAGTTTCTTGCCGGTTCCCGCAGTGGCGAGGCGGATGGCGCGGCCCACTTCCGTGGAGCCCGTAAAAGCGACTTTGTCGATTTCATCATGCGCCACAATGGCGCGGCCGGTTTCGCCGGCGCCGGTGACGATATTGACCACGCCCTTCGGCAGCTTCGCCTCGTGGCAGATTTCGGCGAACAGCAGCGCAGTCAAGCTGGTATCCTCCGCCGGTTTCAGCACCACCGTGTTGCCGGCGGCCAGAGCCGGCGCGATCTTCCAGGCCAGCATCAGTAGCGGGAAATTCCACGGAATTATCTGTCCTGCCACGCCGACCGCAACATGGTCGGGGAACTCGCTGGCCAGCAGCTGGGCCCAGCCGGCATGATGATAGAAATGGCGCGCCACCAGCGGCACATCGATATCGCGGGCTTCGCGGATGGGTTTGCCATTATCCAGCGTTTCCAACACGGCAAAGAGGCGCGAATGCTTTTGCACCAGCCGGGCCAAGGCATACAGGTACCGCGCGCGACCGGCGCCACCTTTTTTGGCCCAGGCGGATTGTGCGGCGCGCGCCGCCTTCACCGCCCCATCGACATCGGCGGCGGTGGCCTGCGCCAGCGTGGCCAATTTCTTGCCGGTCGCGGGGTTCAAGCTGTCAAAGGCCTCGCCATGGCCTTCCACCCATTCGCCATTGATGAAAAGGCCGAAGCTGCGGCGGTGCTTGTCCAGCCAGGCCTGTGCGCCGGCATCGCTTTCCGGCGCCGGGCCATATTCCATGGTCTTCAGAATCTGGGCGACGCTTGTCATCGGTTCAGGCCATGGGATGGCGGTGGGCGGAGGAATAACGGCCACTGACGAAGTGGTCGAGCTGGCGCTCGATATCGGTCAGCAGACTGGAGGCGCCGAGGCGGAACAGGTGCGGCTGCAACCATTCATTGCCTAGTTCCTCCTTCATCACGAATTCATAGTTCATCGCGTCTTTGGCCGTAGAGATCCCGCCAGCAGGCTTGAACCCGACTTTGTGGCCTGTCATATCATGCCATTGCCGGATCATGCGCACCATGATCAGAGCGAAGGGCAGTGTCGCGTTGATCGCTTCCTTGCCGGTGGAGGTCTTGATGAAATCCGCCCCCGCCATCATGCAGGCCAAGGACGTCTTGCCGACATTGACCAGGGTTCCCAGATCACCCGCGCCGATGATCGCTTTCACATGCGCCGTCCCGCAGGCCTCACGGAAGGCCTTCATCTCATCATAGACGGCGCGATAATTTCCCATCAGCACATGCGAGCGGTTGATAACGATATCGATTTCCTTCGCCCCCGCGGCGACCGAAGCTTCGATCTCCTTGATCCGCAGGCTCAGCGGCGACAGGCCGGCGGGAAAGCCGGTGGAAACGGCCGCCACGGGAATGCCCGTTCCCTTCAAAGCATCCACTGCCGTCTCGACCATGGCGTGGTAGACACAGACCGCGCCAGTGGTGAGACCGATCCCGCCGATGCCCATCGCCTCCAATGTCTCCTGTTTCACAGGCTGACGCGCCTTGGCACAGAGGCGGCGCACCCGCCCTGGTGTGTCGTCACCCGCCAGTGTCGTAAGGTCGATGCATTGTATGGCGCGCACCAGCCAGGCAGCCTGCCATTCCTTTTTGACGGTGCGGCGGCCCGGCAAGGTGGCGACGCGGCGCTCGGCGGCACTGCGGTTCACCCGCACGCTCTCGATCACATCGCCGTCGTAAGCGGTAATGGGGTTGCGGCCTTGCGCGTGAGACATGTCGCGGTTGGGCAGATGCTGAACATTGGACATGCGCAAGGCTTTCACCGCCCCTGGGTTGAGTCAAGAAAAAGACGGTAAGCGGCTGGCATTATGGCAATTTTGCCGCGAATTCACTTCGTGCCGAACATGCGGTCACCGGCATCGCCCAGGCCGGGAACGATGTAGCCATGATCGTTCAGCTTTTCGTCTATGGCGGCGGTCCAGACCGGCACATCGGGATGGGCAGCAGTGAAGGCGCGCAAACCTTCAGGGGCCGCCAGCAGGCACATCAAGCGCAGCTTCGTCACGCCCCGACCTTTGAGCTTGCCTATCGCCGCGACAGCGGAATTGCCGGTGGCCAGCATCGGGTCCATCACAATGACCAGACGGTCATGGGCATCCTCAGGCGCCTTGAAATAGTATTCCACGCTCTCCAGCGTCTTGGGATCGCGATAGAGCCCGATATGGGCGACGCGCGCCGAAGGCACCAGGTTCAGCATGCCATCAAGAAAGCCGATGCCGGCCCGCAGGATCGGGGCGAAAACCAGCTTCTTGCCTTCGATCCGCGGCGCGCGCATCCGCGCGATCGGCGTTTCGATCTCCACCTGCTCCAGCGGCAGGTCGCGCGTGACCTCATAGCAGATCAGCATGCCGATCTCATTGAGCAGAGCACGAAAATCCCGCGTGCTGGTGTGGCGGTCACGCATCAGGCTCAACTTGTGCTGGATCAACGGATGATCAACGACGGTAACACCCTGCATGCGCAACTCCCCGAGCGATGGGCGCAGTTAAGGTGACAGGCCCGAAGGGCGCAAGATTGGAATGGCCTTCGGCGCCCCTTGCGCTTAACTTCCGCTGTGCAAAAGGGTAAATCGAAGAGGGATTTAACACGCAATCGCCAGGGAATTCCCATGTCTGTGACACCCAACAATCTTGACGCCTACTGGATGCCTTTCACGGCCAACCGCGCCTTCAAGTTGGCGCCGCGCATGATGATCGCCGCCGAAGGCATGTATTACACCACCGATGACGGCAGAAAGGTGCTGGACGGCACGGCGGGCTTGTGGTGCTGCAATGCCGGCCATGCCCGCCCCCGCATCGTCGACGCGATCGCGCGGCAGGCGCGCGAACTGGATTATTCCCCCGCCTTCCAGATGGGCCATCCCAAAGCGTTCGAACTGGCGGCGCGGTTGGTACGGCTGATGCCCGGATCGCTGGACCATGTCTTCTTCACCAACTCCGGCTCGGAATCCGTGGAGACGGCGCTGAAGATGGCCATCGCGTATCACCGGCTCAACGGCCAGGCCGAACGGGTGCGCCTGATCGGGCGCGAGCGGGGCTATCACGGCGTCAATTTCGGTGGCCTGGCGGTGGGCGGCATGACCGCCAACCGCAAGATGTTCGGCGCGCTAGTGGCCGGTGTCGATCACATGCGCCATACCCATGGCGACCCGCGCAATTTCTTCGCGCAAGGCGAGCCGGAGTTCGGCGCCGAACTGGCCGACGATCTGGAGCGGCTGTGTACCTTGCACGACCCCTCCACCATTGCGGCCGTGATCGTGGAACCGGTGCAGGGCTCGGCCGGTGTCTTCATTCCGCCGAAAGGGTATCTCCAGCGCTTGCGCAAAATCTGCGACAGGCATGGCATCCTGCTGATCTTTGACGAAGTCATCACCGGCTTTGGCCGGCTGGGCACAAATTTCGCCGTGGATTATTTCGATGTCGAGCCCGACCTCGTCACCACGGCCAAGGGGCTGACCAACGGTGTCATCCCCATGGGCGCGGTGTTCGTGCAGAAGAAGATTCACGACGCCTTTATGCAGGGGCCATCCAACGCCATCGAATTCTTCCATGGCTATACCTACTCGGCCAACCCGATGGCCTGCGCGGCCGCGCTGGGCACGCTGGACACCTATGAAGAGGAAGGTCTGCTGACGCGCGGTGCGACGCTGGCAAGCTACTGGGCCGACGCGGCCCACGGTTTGCGGGACATCCCCATCGTGGCCGACATTCGTACCCTGGGTCTGATCGCCGGCATCGAGCTGACGTCGCGGGATGGCAAGGTTGGCGCGCGGGCCTTCGACGCCTATCTCAACTGTTTCGCGGCGGGTCTGCTGGTGCGCACCACCGGTGACGTCATCGCGCTCTCCCCGCCCCTGATCATCGAGAAAGCACAAATCGATACGCTGTTCGCCATGCTGCGCGATGCGTTGGGCAAGGTGGCGTAACCACCCAAAAGAAAAAACGGGCCGCTCTCTCAAGCGGCCCGTCTTTATTCATGGCTTCCGGACGCGCGAACGGCACGCCCCTTTGGCCCGAGCGTTACACCGCCCGCAGGCGGAAGGCGAGCATCTCGCTACCGCTGTAATCGTGATTGCCGACACAGAGCACAATGTACTGCCAACCACCGACGGCGAAGGTCATGGGCGTGCTGGTCTGGCCTTCCGGCATCGCCACCGCGCCGACTTCCTTGCCCGTCGCCTTGTCATAGGCCCGCAGATAGGCCGCACGGACACCGCGATCATTGGTGGTGGTCTGCGGATCACCGCAAATCACCAGAGACTTGGTCACCAGCGGACCGACATTGCCGGCCTGGCCGGTGCGCGGGATGGTGAGCCCCTTCAGCAGCGGATGGTTCTTGATGTTGTCCGGTGTCTCGCCATGGGCGACCTGCCAGGAGATATCGCCCTTGGTCAGATCGATGGCGGTGATGCGGCCATAGGGCGGCTTCACGATGGGCAGGCCGGCGACGCTGACGACGCCAGGGCGGACTTCGCCGGTGAGTCCGGCGCTGGCGCCGGCCGCGGCCGGACCCAGGTCCGGACCTTCCGCATCGCCACGGCCGCGTCCACCGCCACCAGGCGCTCCTGCGGCGGCGCCACGGCCGCCACGGCCAGCAGGCGCCTGGCCGGGTGCCGTCGGGCTGCCGCTGCGATAACCGAACGGCGTATTGTCCGCCTTGACGGTGCCATGCACCGCAGGCTGCGTCTTGGAATAGACATAGACGATCTTGCTTTCGGGATCGAAGCACGCGCCGGGCCAGTTGGTGCCACCCTGCGAACCGGGCAGACACAACGTTCCCCACTTGCCGTCATAGACCGCCATGGTCGGCGGATCGAAGGGACCGTTGCCGCGGTTGTAGTGGTTGGCGATTTCCAGCGCCCGCGCCTTGATGGCGGGGGTGAAGTCGATCAGGTCGTCGTCGCCGACATTGACGCGATCATAGGCTGGCGGCTTGCTGGGGATCGGCTGGGTGGGCGAATACCACTCGTCCGGCACATCACCGGCCTTGCGCGGCGTTTCCGGGATCGGCCAGATCGGCTCACCGGTTTCGCGGTTGAAGACATAGAGGAAGGACTGCTTGGTCGGCTGGGCGATGGCCTTGACGATCTTGCCGTTCACCGGAATGTCGCAGATCATGGCCGAGCAGGGCACGTCATTGTCCCAGAGGCCGTGATGGACCATCTGGAAATGCCATTTGCGCTTGCCAGTCTTGAGGTCCAGCGCCACCAGGCTTTCGCCGAACAGGCCGGGGCCCCGGCGCTTCACGCCGATATAGTCGCCTGACGGAAGCTCGACGCCGATATAGACGAGCCCCAGCTCCGCATCGGCGCACATTTCGCCCCAGACGCCGGCATGGCCGAAGGCCGTGGTCGGTCCGTCCGACAGCCAGGTGTCATAGCCGAACTCACCCTTGTGCGGGATGGTGTGGAAGATCCAGAGACGCTTGCCGGTGCGGACGTCATAGCCGCGGACATTGCCGGTGGGCGGGATGGGGGCGCCCGGCGCCGGATCGTTGCCGCTGTGGGCGGCGCCGATCACCACGACGTTGTTGGCGATCAGCGGCGTGGAATGCCACGAAACCTCGGCGGTCTCCAGGTCCATCACCTGGTCATCTTCCAGACGCAGATCAACCGCGCCGTTCTTGCCAAACCTGGGGTCCGGAATGCCGGTGGCGATGTCCAGCGAGATCAGGCGATAACCCTGCGTGGTATAGAGGATGCGCTCGACCTTGCCATCGGTCCAATAGGAGCAGCCATGGCCGGAGAGGATGCGCGGCGCGGTGCGGCCGCGCTCGCCCTCGTCTTCCCGGTGCATCCAGATGATTTCGCCGGTGATCGCATCAAGGCAGATGATGTCGCGGCGCGATCCGGCGGTGACATAGAGCCGGCCCTTGACCAGCAGCGGAGTGCTTTCCCAGTTGGTTTCGATGCGGGGACCGAAATGGGCCGAGTCCAGGCGCCAGGCAATCTGCAGATTGCTGAAATTGGCCGCATTGATCTGGTCCAGCGGCACATAGCGATTGGCGTTCAGTTCGTTGGAGAAATGCCTCCATTCCGTGTCCTGCGCCACGGCATTGCGGGCGGGCGGCGCGGGATAGGCGTTGTTGAGGTTGCCCTGCCCATTGGGGCTGCGCTGCGCCTCGGCGACCGTGATGAGCGCCCCGAAACCAACGGTAGCGGCGGTGCCATAGAGCATTGAACGTCTGGAAAGAGGCGGCATGCGTGTCACTCCCAAAATCGAAACATGGTCCGCACGAAGGTCCGTTGTCAGGCCGCGCGGCGGGGATTCTCCGATCCCGCGACAGCATTGCGCGGGCTGGTCCCGATTTCCACGACGGCAATGTAACGGATTGTATCGTCCGGTCCTGGTTGTCCTCAGGGCACGGCCTCATTCCCTGGCCTTGCCCACTGCAAATGCTCGCGATCTGCGCCGCGATGCCATTGATATTACTTTTATATGCCCCGGCGGAGTTGAGTCGCAACCAATCTGTCCGCGCTGAAACCGCGCGCATCCATCAGGCCCAACGCGCCAAAAGGCCCGCCACAGGAACAACCATAGCGGGTATTAACCCTATTTTTATACCTTAAATACAACTAATTGCGCGAATTACGTATTTTGCAGCCAAATCCCCGGCTGTAGGATATTCTTCATAATCTGAGGAAACTCAGCCATTGGTTCTAACATATTTAAAGATAAGCATTTTTTGGACGAAGCCGCCGCCCGCCTG
>Ga0316232_1000849_pt1 | contig 41880 bp, 28 predicted proteins | sample TBHtaG_FD_206006 | JGI IMG/M metagenome (GOLD analysis project Ga0316232, IMG submission 206006) | Freshwater microbial communities from Trout Bog Lake, Wisconsin, USA - TBH18025_13 | ecosystem: Environmental > Aquatic > Freshwater > Lake > Hypolimnion/Profundal zone | place: USA: Wisconsin...
AACTTAATGGCAGTGGGGCAACGCCCTAGGTCTTTGATCCACAACGGAATAGCGCTGAACGCTTCGCAATCGGAAGTCCTAGGGCGTTGCCCTAGGCTGGTATGGAGCCGGGCCGTTGGCCCTGAAAGGCCTGCGCACGCGCTTCGGAAAGATGTGGGTAATGGAAAGACAGGACTGCCGCACTCCAAGACGCTGGCGCGAACACCGAAGCGCCACTCGTTCTCGAAACCGCTGCTTATCCGAACAGTATTAGGCATCTTGCGTGGACTGCGTTTTTGAAACCGTCAGGCCCGCCTGGAGTTTCTGGAGCTGGCAGACCAGGGCTTTACGTCCGGCTTCGTCCAGCGGTTGAATGATGGCCGAAACGCACCGGAACCAGTCCGGCAGGATCGACTCGACCAAGTGCTGGCCCCGGGGCGTCAAGCGCAGGTGGACCGTGCGGCGGTCGTGCGAGTCGGCTTCGCGCACGACAAGCTGGTCCTTTTCCAGCGTGTCGATGAGGCCGGTCATGGTCGCGCGAGTGACGCCCGCCTGGGCCGCGAGGTCCGCCGGTGTCGCCGCCGCATCACAGCACCGGTGCAGCAGCATCAGCACGGTGAACCGGCCCTGGGCAATGTTGTGCCGCCTCATGAACCGGTCGCGCTCCTGGGAGACCAGATCGGCCGTCCGCAGCAAGTGCAGGAACGCCTCGATGGCGCTCGGTTCGAGACTGGGATAGCGCTCCGCCGCAGCCAGCAGGCATTCGTAGCGGGGCAGATCGGCGAGCATCAACAGAGGCATGAAAAGGAAATCGGCAGAAAGTTAGGAGCCTAATTATCAGGAGGCTTACGATTGTCAAGCGGATGGTGGCGATGGCACTCCGTGCCGTCCGCTCATCGGGTGCTTTCCCGCTGGCGCGACCGCGAGGCTCCCGCGGATTTCAACCGCAGCCTATCCGAGCAGCGTTGCGCGGGATGCCTTTGTCACTCTTTGTAAACGTAATCCCTGTTATACCAGATCCCGCCGACGAGCGTGGAGAGGCGCACGTAGAGCTTCGGGACATGGCGCGGGCGCACGGTGAGCGAATGCGCCGTGTGCCCCAGGGTTTTCGAGTGATAGAGGTTGCTCTTGCCGGGAGCGGTGCCGACCCATAGCCGGTAGGCGCTGGCGCCAATTCCCGCCCGCCATTGGAAGGTCACCGGGCTGGCGACGGTGTCCCCGGGGAAGGGGTGAATCATGAGGCCCGAATAGCTTTTGAGCGCAGTGTAGGTGTAATCGCGGTTATACCAGGTCCCCTGGTGATCGGTGGACAGGCGAATATAAAGGAGCCGCCCGTCTGACGGAATCGCCGGCACCTTGAGCGATGAGAGCGCACTGGAAAGATTGTGTGAGTCAAAGCAATCGGATTTTCCCGGTGCGTTGCCAATGCGGAGGCGGTAGCCGACGGAGCCGGACACCCGGTTCCAGGTGAAGACGATGTCTGCGGCGGACAAAGTGGACCCGGGGGTCGGATGGGCAAGGGTCGCCGTTGGAACGACCACCACCGGCGCGCCGTAAAGGCTCTGCGCGCCTTCGATATCGTCCGCCGCCAGGTCGTCGAGATCGCTGGTGATCGAGTTCATTTGCGCGACGACATGCTGGCCGAAGTCGTCGGGGTGCCTCAACCCGAGGACGTGTCCGAATTCGTGGAGAGCCACCCGGCGAAAATCGTAGAGATACCCGCCGCCCGACGCATCTTTGAGCGGGCCGCGATACGAGTTCCAGAGTTTGCCGTTGTTGAAAACGACGTCGGCTTCGGTGCGCGTCGAGGCCCCCACCCACCAGAAAGTGGTGTAGGCCAGCGTGCGGGGGCCGAACGCCTGCCCGTAGATGTTGTCGCTCCAAAAAACATTGTTGCTGCCGTTATCCGCCGCAATCGGCGCATTCGAATACATGACGGCTTCGAACTGTACTTGCTGGATCTTGGTGTTCCATTCCGCCAGAGCGCCCTGTGCGACCACATTCCAGGATCCCACGGTGCCGTCGATCAGTTGTCCCGAAAAGTTCTCGAGTTCCAACTGCATGATAACACGGCTGCCGAAAGGCCATTTATCCCCGTAGAGAACATAGGCCGGCACCCGCGGCGCGGTCATCAGCAGGGTTGCCATCGAAACGGCCAGCCACACGAGATTTCGGGACATTTTCATTTTCCGGGAAGGGTTTGCAGCCGGTTGCGAATCTCCGCCTTGAATGAATCCGGGGTCATCGGCGCCATGGGAATTGCCGGCGCGCGCATCGCGGCTCGCTGCGCCTCTGTCTGCCCGAGGTCATCGACGCCAAACAGCGTGCGGTCGTTGTGATCGCGAAGAACGTCGCGCTGGGTCACCTCGTCGTGCGCGACGCGAATCTGGCCATGCATGACGCCGACCAGCGGAATGAACTGGGAGCCGTTCTTTTCGACAAAGAGGATCATTCGCTGGCCCGTGGCGAACGCCGGGGCGTCGGCGATTTCCATTCGCACATCGCCGACCGTGCCCCCCGCGACCTTCAGAACGTATGGAGTGGCCGCCCGCCCTTTGAGCGTGTCGAGCACTTGGAACGTCACGGCGCTCTCGATGTGCCGCGCCGCGCCGGCGCCCACCCAGGATGCTTGGATTTCGGTGACCACGCCGTCAAAGACCACGTCCGCCTCTTTGACCAGATCGCCGAAATTTGGCGGGTCCACCGTTGTTGCCAGGGAGACCCCCGATTGGCCCGGAAGGAAGGCCCAGAGGATTAGAAGAGGGACGCAGATTCTTCGGAGCGAACTGCGGAGCGAGCGGATAGGGGAGGTCGGCGCCATAGGCAAAAAATGGGGTCCACACTCTCTTTTTCACCTCGTGGACGCAACGGTTTTAGCTTATGGCCCCGATTGCGAATTGTCAAATTGGGCGTGCGCGCTCGTTCCCAGGCTCCAGCCTGGGAACGCCCATGTCTTCGAGGCTCCAGCCTCCAGTTCCCTGCATGCGCAAACGGCCTCCTGGAGTATTTCATTCTCCCACCAGGTTGGCCGCACGAAACTGCGCATCACCACCAGGAGGCTGGAGCCTCCGGGAAAGGGCGTTCCCAGGCAGGAGCCTGGGAACGAGTCCCCCATGGGCTTTCGCCCTCCACGCATGATGAAAAGTTGGATTACGGGCGGTGCGTCGATCCGAAGGGGAGCGCGGGCATCTTGCCCGCATCAGCCGGCATCCTGCCGGCGTGCTGGTGCCGGCGTCGGATTGCACTCGGCGCGCGCCCAAGCCTCCGGCAGGATGCCGAAGGCAGCAGGCTGGAAGCCCGCGCTCCCCTTCCGATACACGCGCATGGGTATTTTCGGAGTAGGATTGCTTTGCCCGCCGATCTGAGGGATGCTCTCCCCCAGTCAATCTGCATTTGTTCCACGTAGAACATGTTTCTGTATCCGAAAGTCTTTGATGTGGCCGTTGTCGGCGCCGGGCATGCCGGGGTCGAGGCGGCTTTGGCCGCCGCGCGCCTTGGCGCGGAAGTCGTGCTGCTGACCCAGAACCTGGATACCCTCTGCCAGATGTCGTGCAATCCCGCCATTGGAGGGCTGGCCAAGGGGCACATCGTCCGGGAGATCGACGCCCTTGGAGGGATGATGGGCGTCAATAGCGACGCCACGGCCATCCAGTGCCGGATGCTGAACGCGGGCAAGGGACCCAGCGTGCGGGCGCCGCGCGCGCAGTGCGACAAGAAGGCGTATCAATTCCGGGCGAAAGCGGTATGCGAGCGACAGCCGGGGCTGACGCTTCAGCAAGGCAACGCGGTGGAGATCTTGCGGGAGGAGGATCGCGTGGTTGGCGTGCGCACCGCGATGGGCGTGGAGCTTCGAGCGGGTGCGGTGGTCGTGACGACCGGCACATTCATGCGCGGGCTGCTGCACGTCGGATTGCGCAATGCGCCCGGTGGCCGGATGGGCGATAGTTCATCGACGCTGAGCGAGAGCCTGCGGGAATTGGGTTTTGAGATTGGACGCTTCAAGACGGGGACGCCGTGCCGTTTGAATGGGCGGAGCATCGATTTGACCCGGTGCGAGCGCCAGGATGGGGATACGCCGGCGCCGGTGTTCGGTTACCTGGCTGAATCGATGGAGCAGGGGGCCAATGACGTATTTACGCTCAACGGATATCGCGACGGCGTGTTCCACGTGGAACAAATTCCGTGCTGGATCACCGCCACCAATCCCCTCACCCACGACATCATCCGCGCCAATCTCGACAAATCTCCCATGTATTGCGGCGTCATCGAGGGGATCGGACCCCGCTACTGCCCATCCATCGAGGACAAGGTGGTCCGCTTCGCCGAAAAGCAAAGCCATCAGCTCTTCCTCGAACCCGAAGGCCGGCACACGGAGGAGGTTTACGTGAACGGTATCTCCACCAGCCTCCCGTTTGAGGTTCAATACGCGTTTATCCGGTCCATCCGCGGTCTGGAGAACGCCCAGATTCTCCGGCCCGGCTACGCGGTCGAGTACGACTACTGTCCCCCCACCCAGCTCTTTCCCACCCTTGAAACCAAGCGGATCGCCCACCTGTACTTTGCCGGCCAGATCAACGGCACCTCCGGCTACGAGGAGGCCGCCGCCCAGGGCCTGGTCGCCGGCGCCAATGCCGCGCTCAAGCTTCAGGGCAAGCCTCCGCTGGTGATCCAGCGCACCGAGGCCTATATCGGTGTCATGATCGACGATCTAGTGACCAAAGGCGTTACCGAGCCTTACCGCATGTTCACCAGCCGCGCCGAATACCGGTTGCTGCTCCGGCAGGACAACGCCGATCTGCGCCTCACGCCCAAGGGGCGGGAGTTCGGGCTGGTCGATGACCGCCGCTGGGCCGCGACCGAAGGCAAGCTGCGACAACTCGCCGAAGCCCGCGCCCTGGCTGACACCACACGGCTCGATTCGGTCTCTCTCGCGCACTGGTTGCGTCGCCCCGGGTCCGGCATTGCCTCCCTGCCCCACGAAACTCGCGCCCTGTTCCCGGATGCCATCTGGGAGCTGCTTCAGACCGACAGCCAGTACGAGGGCTACATCCGCCGGCAGGAGTCGCAGGTCCAGCGCGCCGCCGCCGGCGAGAGCCGCGGCATTCCCGCCAACCTTGAGTACGCGCAAATCACCGACCTGCGCACGGAAGCCCGCCAGAAGCTGGGCAAAATCCGGCCCGTGACCTTCGGGCAAGCCGGGCGGATCAGCGGTATCACCCCCGCAGACCTGGCCGTGCTGGAAATCTGGCTGAGAAAGAACGGAACCGCTGGAAATCCAGCCTGATTTCTGCTCCAATCGCAGGCGTGTTCAGCATCACGATTCTCGGCAGCGGCAGCGGGGGTAACTGCGCCCTGATCGAGTCCGACCGGTGCCGCCTGCTGATCGACGGCGGCCTGAGCGCCCGGCAGATGACCCTGCGTCTGGCGGCCCTCGGGGTGGAGCCGTGCATGCTCGACGGCATTCTCCTGACGCATGAACACCACGACCACGTCGCCGGGATGCCCGTTTTCTGCAAGAAAACGCCGGTGCCGGTGTATTGCACCCGGTTAACGGCGGAAATCCTGCGTTCGGCGGAGCTGGCGAAGCATTCCGACGTGCGCCAGTTCCAACCGGGAGCGGATTTCACCATCGGCGACCTCGGCGTTCACGCTTTTTCGGTGCCGCACGACGCGGTGGACCCGGTCGGCTTCGTCTTCCACCACGGGGAGGAGTCGCTGGGCTTTCTCACCGACCTGGGAAAATGCACCCACGTAGCGCGGGAGCGGGTCCGGGGTGCCAGCACGCTGGTAATCGAGACCAATCACGATGAGAAGATGCTTCAGGAGTGCCCGCACCGACCGTGGTCGCTCAAGCAGCGGATCATGTCCCCGCACGGGCACCTGTCGAACACCGCCGCCGCCAACGAAGTGGCGGATTTGTTTCCGCACGGCCTGCGGCGGGCGGTGCTTTGCCATTTGAGCCGGCAATGCAACACGCCGGCGCTGGCCATGGGCGCGGTGGCTACGCGCCTCAGCCAGATCGGGGCAGGGGATGCGATAGAGATCTATTGCGCGTCGCAGGTAGAGGTGAGCCCGCGCTTTGCGGTGGGCGGCTCCTTATAGACCCCCAATGCTGAGCGCGAGATCGAAACCACTCTCAGGCAACGGGGCGCCATCCCAAGGCGGCACAGGACTGCCGCACTCCAAGACGCTGGCGCGTTTTTCGAAAATCCCAAGGCAAATTGGGCCGGCTCAAACTGCCGCCGGCTCTCCGTAGAGGCAAAAACCGCTGGCGCGGGCGACCTCCACCTCGACCAGCTGCCCAATCAGCCGCTCGCCGCCTTCGAAGAGCACGATCTTGTTGCCCTGCGTGCGCCCGGTCAGGCGATTCGGGTTGTTCCTGCTGGGCCCCTCGCAGAGCACCTGAACCCGCTTCCCGACCAGCGCATCCAACTTCTCCTTGCCGATCGAATCGACCAGCTCCAGCAAGTCGTGATTGCGCGCCTCCTTGACCGTCTCGGAAAGCTGCCCGTCCATGACCGCAGCGGGAGTGTCCTTTCGCGGCGAATAGCGGAATATGAAAGCGTTATCGAACCGGACGCGGGCGGCCAGTTCGCGAGTGGCGGCGTAATCGGCTTCGGTTTCACCGGGAAAGCCGATAATAATATCTGTAGTAATCGCGATCGCCGGGCGCACCTCGCGCAGGTTCGCCACCAACTCGACGTATCGTGCCGCCGTGTAGCCGCGATGCATCGCCTTAAGAATCCGGTCCGACCCCGATTGCACCGGCAGATGCACGTGTTCCGCAAGCTTTGGCAGGGAGAGAAACGCCTCGACCAGGTCCGTCTTGAAGCCTACAGGGTGCGGTGAGGTGAACCTGAGGCGCTCCAACCCGGTGACGCCATGCACCGCCTCCAGCAATTGCACGAACGGACTCTTGCCCGCCACGACTGGAAACTCGTGGCGGCCGTAGAGATTGACGATCTGCCCCAGCAGTGTGACCTCCTTGACGCCGCGCGCCACCAACTCCTCCACTTCGCGAACGATCTCACCGATGGCCCGGCTCCGCTCCGGGCCGCGGGTCGCCGGGACGATGCAAAACGTGCAGCGCATGTTGCAGCCTTGCATGATGGAGACGAAGGCCGTTGCCTGCCGGGGCGCCAGATCGTGATCGCGGATGGATTCGTGGGAACCGGATTCATCGGCAACATCCACGATGGGTGCGCGCAAGTCGTCCATGAACCCGGCGGCCAGCGTGGCCCGTTTGCGCGCCAGGAGTTCATCGACATAATCGGCCACCTTGTGAAACTTCTGCGTGCCGACGATCAAATCGACCTTCACCTCCCTGGCCAGGCTCGCGCCGCGGCTTTGGGCCATGCAGCCGAGAAACCCGAGCACCGTGGGCCGTTCGCGGGCGCGGTCCCGGGCCTGGTGGACGAGATTACCCATCTTGCCGATCGCCTTCTGCTCGGCCATGTCGCGCACGCTGCACGTATTGAGTAAGATTACGTCCGCGTCCGACTCCGAGGCAGTCATCTCATGGCCGCGGGCAATGAGCATGCGCGCCACCTGTTCGGAGTCGCGTTCGTTCATCTGGCAGCCGTAGGTTTTGATGAAGACTTTGGCCATCGGAAAAGTGGGAAAGCTTAGCGCCGGAGCTGCAAAGCGCAACCGCGGCATGCTACTTGTGCAGCGGCTTCCACCTTTTCAAATCCGCGGGCGGGCGGAGGCGGGTAGGCTTGGGGCGCTTGAAAAGCGTGGCGGTGGCAAGGTGGTGGACGCCCATCGCCAGCGCCATGACATCGTCGTCATGCCGACCGGCGACGGCCGCTTCGCGCCCGTCTTCATGCACCACAAAGCTCTCCAATTCGCCGATGGTGTGCGGGTCGAAAAGGTCCAGCGGCGGATTCCCATCGATGGCCCGGCTGAGCGACGCGATCACCAGCGGTTTCGTCGCTGAGTTGCTTTGGAAGCCGGGTTTTTCCACGCCGCCCGTTGCCGAGCGGCGGCGAAACAGCGGCATCCCGGCCCGGCGCAGCCCTTCGAGGAGCGTCAACCCCATCGGCACCTCGACTCCGACGACGCACCGTCCGTAATAAAGACAGAGCGCGATCACCTTTTCCTCCAGCACATGCCAATCGTCAAAGCATGGCGGGCGGACGCGGGCGACGAGCATGGCGTTGGCGTGCGCGCCGTCGGGATCGGCGAACGCCTGGCGCAGCAGCAGCACCGAGTGCCGGTCCGGGTCGCGGCTGTCGGCGGTTTGCTCCCGACCAGTGGCGGTGTCGCACCAGAGGATGTAGCGGCGATCCTCCGCCGGTTCCTCCCAGAGCTGCGCCCAGCCCGCCTCATGCGGCTCGAACACCACCCGGTCATCCGAAGGCTCCGTGCGAGTTAGAAAACCAGTCCTGGCCGGCTGCCCATTGGCCATGCCGCGCAGGCGGGTGAGGCCGGCGATTGAAAACCGGGGTCGCCCGCTTGTCAGGAACGCCGAACGTTCGTCTTCCGGGTATTCCTGATCGAACAGATCGGTTCGGCCCGCGCATTTTTGGGCGAGCGTCCAGCGCCGCCAGGCGATCTGATGGGCGTCCCACCGGTACAGCCGCACCCCGCGTTGCTCGCGCACATCCCGCGCGGCAGGCTCCGGGCGCGGCTCCATGCGTCCATCGGCAAACGCAAACCACGGTTTGAAAATCTTGATCCACCCATTGCCCTGCTCGCCGGCCACGAAGCGCTCGAAATCCACCGCGCCCTGCCAGTGATCGTAGAACCAGCCGCCGGCGCCATTGGCGGTGGTTTCCACAATAGCGACGCTGTGGGCCACGTCGGCGAGCGCGTTCAAGAGCGAGAGCATCGTTTTCTCCGCACTCTTTTCGCCTTCGTTGGGAAAATGCGCGGCTTCGGACACGTGCAACACCTGGAGCGTTCCCGAGCGCCCTGCTCGCGGATTCTCCGCCGTGTCCCGCTCGATGCGGCTCCAGAGCCGCCCGTTCTTCACGATCGACGCCGATGTCGCCGTTGCCTTCCATTCCGAGGCCCAAGGGAATTCATCGTTCTCGGCGTAGCGGGTGGCGATGGCAAAGAGGTTGTCCGAGTTCTTGTAGCGGTCGGCGATCTGCAACGCCCGCGCGCGAAACCGCCGGCAATGATGATACACAATGGCCGCGCTGACCGTGGAACTGCCCTTCTGGCGCGGTTTGAGCGCGAGAATCCGGCACGGCGCCGCGTTGACCATGCACCATTCGTAGGCCTCCAGAATGCGCAGTTGGTAGACGTTTGGGTCCGGAGTGACCAGGCGCTGGTCCTTGGTCAGAATCTTCCCGCAGGTGGCGAACCACGTTGCCACGCTGGTTGCGATTTGAGCGAGCGCCATCTCCGCCTGCCCGGCCATGTCCGTTTCGATCGGCTTTCCATCCATGCCGCCATGGTAGGCAGCCGTGGTTCGAGTCCGCGACAAAGAGCGGACCCCAGCGCGCAAGATTCCTTCGCCGAAGGGTTCGGATAAGTGGCGGCTTCGAAATCGGCGGGAGCCTGGCAGTCGCGCCAGCGTTTTGGACTGCAAGAACCGGTTATCGCCCGCCGCCCCCGGCTCCTGCCTGGGAACGCACTTGTCTTCGAGGCTCCAGCCTTGCCAACGCGGTTATCGAGCTGTTTGACGAATTTGTTTGCGCCTGCGCCTCGCCGGAGCTTGGCAAGAGAGGAGTTAAGAGACAGATTAGGCGCTTCTTACTCTCTTCCCGCCACATGTCCGACGACGCCCTTACGCCGATGATGCAGCAGTACCAAAGTGTCCGGCGCTCGTTGCCGCCGGAGACACTGTTGCTCTTTCGCCTGGGTGACTTTTACGAGATGTTCTTCGAGGACGCCAAGATCGCCTCGGCCATCCTCAACGTCGCGCTCACCAAGCGCGGTCAGATGCCGATGTGCGGCGTGCCGTATCACGCGGCGGACGGCTACATTGGCAAGCTCATCAAAGCGGGCAAACGCGTTGCGGTTTGCGACCAGGTGGGCGAAGCCACCCCGGGGAAAATCGTGCGCCGCGAACTCACGCAGGTCATCAGCCCCGGTACCGTTTCGGACGTCAACCTGCTCGACGCCAAGCGCAATAACTATCTGGCCGCCGTCTTCGAACACAACGGCGTCTTCGGTTTTGCGTTCGTGGACATCAGCACCGGGGACTTCCGCCTTACCGAACTGCCCGACGCCGCCGCGCTTGAAAACGAACTGGCGCGCGTCGCTCCCGCCGAAGTGCTCATTAGCAGCGAGCAACGGCTGGAAAACCGGACGCTGGAGGAGATCCGCGATGCCGTGGAATGCGACGGCTACGCTTTCCTGCCCGAGCAGGCCGCGTTCACGCTGAAAGAACATTTCAAGGTGCAAACGCTCGACGGCTTCGGCTGTTCCGGGATGACCGCCGCCGTCGGCGCGGGCGGAGCGATCCTCCACTACCTGAAGAATCAGATGCGGCGGCAGACGGCGCATATCGTCCGCGCGTCCGTCTATTCGAACTCGACCTACCTGACGGTGGACGCCGCCAGCCAGATCAACCTGGAACTGGTCAGCTCGCGCGGAGCGAAGGACATGAGCCTGCTTTACGCGCTGGACCGCACAATTACCCCGATGGGCGGGCGCCTCCTGCGGCACTGGATCCTGCACCCGTTGCGCGACCCGGCCCCGCTCGCCGCCCGCCAGCAGACGATCGAGGAGTTGTTGGTGGAACCGTTCCTGCTCAGCAGCATCCGCGACGCGCTCAAGGGAATCCGCGACATCGAGCGGACCATCGGGCGCCTCAGCCAGGCTGCCGGAAACGCGCGCGACCTGCTGGCGCTTCGCGCTTCGCTGGAGCAGCTGCCCGACTTGCGCTCCCACCTCTCCGCGCTGCTGTACCGAAAGACCGCCGTTGTCTCGGAGATCGTGCCGACGGACAGGGCGCCCGCCGTTTCGCTGGTCGCGCGGATTCATGAGGAAATCGGCGAATTCCCAGAACTGACCGACGAGCTGCGCCGGGCTGTCGTGGACGAGCCGCCCAATGCCATCAAGGAAGGCGGCATGTTCCGGGACGGCTACGATGCTCAGCTCGACGAAGTGCGCACCGGTTGCCGGGAGGGAACGGACTGGATCGCGCAGCTTCAGCAGCAGGAGATCGAGACCACGGGAATCAAGTCTCTCAAAGTGCGCTACACCTCCGTGTTCGGGTATTTCATCGAGATCACCAAGTCCAACCTCGCCAGCGTGCCGGACCGCTACATTCGCAAGCAAACCACCGTCAACGGCGAACGCTTCATCACCTCGGAATTGAAAGAGATGGAGGGGAAAATTCTCGGCGCCAACGAACGCGCCCAGGCGATGGAATACGACCTCTTTTGCCGGCTGCGCGAGCGGGTTCTCGACGACCTCGCCGGGTTGCAACGCACCGCCGCGGCCATCGCCTCGCTGGACGCCCTGGTTTCTCTGGCCGAGACCGCCCGCCTCTTCAACTACTGCCGCCCCGTGTTGGGCGAGGGTTTCCGCATCTTCATCCAGGACGGGCGTCATCCCGTGCTCGACCAGAGTTTGGTCGAAGAGAAATTCGTCCCGAACGATGTGGAACTCGACGGAGCCGACAACCGCCTGCACATCATCACCGGCCCGAACATGGCGGGCAAATCGACCTACATCCGGCAGGTCGCGCTCATTGTGCTGATGGCGCAGATCGGCAGCTTCGTGCCGGCGGCGCGCGCGGAAATCGGCCTGGTGGACCGGATCTTCACGCGGGTTGGCGCCAGCGACGACATTTCACGCGGGCAATCCACCTTCATGGTCGAGATGACCGAGACGGCCAACATCCTCAACAACGCCACCGAGCGCAGCTTGGTGATTCTGGATGAAATCGGGCGGGGGACTTCGACCTTCGACGGTCTGTCGATCGCGTGGAGCGTGGCGGAACACCTGCACGATGCCGTCAAGGCGCGCACGCTCTTCGCCACGCATTACCACGAGCTGACCGAACTGGAGATGACGCGCTCCGGCGTGAAGAACTTCAACGTCGCCGTGCGCGAGTGGAACGACCAGATCGTCTTTTTGCGCAAGATCATCCGCGGCGGCGCGGACAAGAGCTACGGCATCCAGGTGGCGCGCTTGGCCGGATTGCCCGGCACGGTGATCGAACGCGCAAAGGAGATTTTGGGGAACCTGGAGCAATCCGAACTCAACGCCGACGGAAAGCCGAAGCTGGCGGAAATCGCCGTGCGCGCGGCGCGCCCCAGGAAAAAAGCGGCGGAGCCGGAGACCGGCGAAGGGCGCCCGCAGTTGTCGTTATTTTGAGTTTATGTTGCCGGTCGCGGACGGACGTTCAGAGGCAAAAAATGCCCGCTTATGGCAAAGGCCGCACTTCGCACAAAGCGGAAAAAGATGCTTGGGGCTAGCCGACGAATTTCGTTGAAAAACGAAAGAAAATAGCCGACAGCAACGGCCAAAGCTCTTAGTATCGCAGCACGCCAGTCACTTTATGAGATGCATTTTCCTCTCGGTTCTCGTTTGCACAGCGGCAATTGCGCCGGCGGTGGCTCAATCGCCCTTGACCGAGGGGCAGAAGGCTTTTGCCATGGGCGACGATCAGACGGCCCGTGTGAAGTTTGAAGCCGTGCTCGCGGCGCAGCCCGAGAATGCGGTTGCCCGCAATTATTTGTGGATGATGCGGATGGCGGAGGCGCAGGTGCCGCTGGCGGCGCGGTTGGACAGGCAAATCCAGACGCTGGTTCTGCCGAAGGTCGAGGTTAACGAAGCGACGCTGGAATCGGTCCTCGAAGCTCTCCAACAAGAAGTGGCAGTCGTTTCGGGCGGCAAGACGCAGGCGAATTTTGTGCTCATGCCGGGGATCGATCCCATGGCGAAGGTGACCTTGCATCTTTCGGCTATCCCTTTTGCCGAGGTGCTCCGGTATCTTGGCGATTTGCTGGGAGCGAAGGTGGTGGCCGAACGCTACGCCATCTGCATCGGGCCCCAATCGGAAACACCGATGCCGCCGACGCTCGTTCAGATTTACGGGCCGCCTGTGGGCGTCTCGCTGGGCCGGGAACTGCAACGGCTCATTCTGCCCAAGGTGAACTTCAAGGAGGCATCGCTCTCCTCGGCCCTGGACGCTCTCGAGCAGCAGGCCGCGAAACTTACGGGCGGGGCGGTTCAGGCGCGCTTCGTTCTCAAGCCGGAGGTGAAAGTCGCCGCGCCGGTGACTCTGCGCCTCGCGGACGTCCCATTTACCGAAGCGCTTCGGTGCCTTGGCGATGTTGCCAGCCTGAATTTCACCATCGACCGCTACGCCGTCGCCGTGGCAGCCAAGCCATCCCCAACACCGGCGGCTCCCGCGCCCACCGCGCCGGTCATCCCCGGTTTGTAGAACTCGGTCGGAATTTGCTTACCAAGTCAGCAGCGCGCTCTGGATCTGCAATTCGCCAAGCTGCGCGTACGCGGTCGGCGCCTGGTCCCATGTGAAAACCCGGTCGATGAGCTTTGCCACGGGGATTTCCCCGTTTCGCAGGGCTTGCGCGCACCGCAGCCGCTCGTCGATGCCCCGGTCGCCGGAGGCGATGACGACGGCGCCTTCTCCGCGCAGGTCGCTGTGCGGATTGAACGGGAACGGCTCAAGGTAGTTGGCCTGGAAGACCAACCGGGGCCAGCGTCCGGTGTGTGCGGTAATGGGTTCGCGGATGTATTGGCCGCGCGCCATGGGCGGGGTCTGTCGGATCAATTGGCAGGCGAGTTGCGCCCCGGGCCGCGAGCCGGAAGCTTCGACGACGAGGTCGAAGCCGCCCCGGCTGTGCGTGAGCAGCCGCTCCTTGAGGTCGGCTTCGTCGGCCTGGATGGTGAAATCGACACCGAGGGTGCGGCTGCGCTCCAGCCGCGCGGCGGACAGGTCGGCCACGGCGACCCGGCAGCCCTTGGAGAGGAGCCACGCGGCGGAGAGGAGTCCGATCAAGCCCTGGCCGAGGACGACGGCGCTCTCGCCGGGCTGCGGCGCGGCGGCCAAAACGCCCCGGAGGCTGATGGCGCCAATCTCCACGAGGGCATACCGCATCGGATCGTCGATTTCAGGCAGCGGAATCGGGCGCTGGTCGATATCCAGCGCATGAACCTGGTGCTTGGAATGGGCGCCGTAAAGACAGGTGGTGTTGACGAACGGCCTTGGGTTGATGGTGCTGACCAAGTCGCCCACCCGCCATTCCTTCGCCGCGCCGCCGACTTCCACAATGCGAGAGATGGCGTTGTAGCCGGAAACGTACGGGAATTTGCCCGCCGTTCCGTAATGGCCCTGGAGCATGCGCAGCTCGGTGCCGGGCGAGATGGCGCTGACGATGGTTTCCGTCCTGATCTCGCGCGGGCCAAGATCGGGAAGTTCCACGGCGCAGGTTTCAACAATGCCGGGAGCTGAGAATAGAACAGCCTGGGTTTTCATAAATGTGGTTTCGTTGAGGTTTCCGCTTTTTTGGTCCTTTCCGTCCCTTAAGTCCCTTGTGCCGGCGCTTCCGCCGGATCTACCAGCGAAACATCGTCGCCCAGCGGCAGGCCGATTCGTCTTCCCTGCCTGGCCGATTCATAGAGCCCGAGAATAACTTCCAGCCCGGTGAGCGCGTGCGAAGCGTCGATGCGGCTGGGGTGCCCGCTTTGAAAGCATTGCAGGATGTCCGCCGCCGCTCGGTCGTAGAAGAGGTTCCTGTCGGTGTCGTTGTGGTGGAAATGCTCGCCGAACAGGGGCGATTCCTGTGACTGGCCCGCACCGAAGGCGCGACAAATGGAGCCCGTGGCGTCATAAGGCGAGAGATAGAGCTCGACGACGCCATTCTCACAGACGGCCTGCAAACAGGGCTGGTTGAATTTGTCGCCCGACTCGATCGAGAGGCGGCTTTTGTCATCGAACCACACGGTTCCCACGATGTTAGTTTCGGTCCTGATTCCCTGGTAGAGACCCTCGACGCTCCAGTCCACAGCGGCTTGGACGGCGACCGGTTGGCGGTTTTCCAGGGCCAGAAGAGCCGCGTCCACAAGGTGCGGCCCAAAGTTGATAAACCCCTTGCCGGGATGCTGGAGGCTGACCCGGCGCACAGGGCCGAACTTCAATCCTGTGACCCGCTCTTTGAACCACTCAAAGCAGAGGCCATACCGGCGCTGATGATTGACGTAAACGCGGCAGTTGCGGGCGGTGGCGGCGGCCAGGATGCGCCGGGCGGCGCCGATGGAAACGGTAAACGGCTTTTCGATCCATAGAATGCGGCAGCCCGCTTCCAGCGCCGCCATCGCCATCGCTTCGCGGTCTGGCGGGAAAGCGCAAATGCTCACCCACTCGGGCTTTTCTTTGTGGAGCATTTCCTGGTACTCCGTATAGCCTTTCACACCGGCGAATTCCGCTTGGAAGTCAGCCACGTTCTTCGGGTTCCGGCTGGCGGCCGCCGTTAATTCCACCCCGGGAAGGCGCCGGATGGCGCGGGCGTGCGCGTAACCGATGGAGTTGTTGCCGCCGCGCGTCGCATTGCACGGACCGCAGCCAACGATCGCCGCTTTGAGCTTTGTCATGGACGTGAGAATCGTGTTGATTCGCGCTTGCGACAAAGCTAATAATTTGGACAGTCCAAAACCATGTCTGCTCAAAACACGACTGTCCGTCTCCTTGCACAGCTTTGCGGGGTGTCGAAGTCGACTGTCGGAATGGCGCTACACAACGATCCGCGCGTCGCTGAAAAGACCCGGATGCGAATCAAGCGCATGGCTGAGGAACGCGGCTACAAGGGAGATCCGCGGGTGCGCCATCTCATGTCTCTATTGAAACGCGGACGGCGCGAAGCGGTTTGGAATATCGCATGGCTCAACAGTTCCAACTCCGAAAACGCATGGACCTCGTTGCCGTGGCTTTCAGGATATTTGAAGGGGATTCGCCGGCGCGCAAGCGAACTCGGGTATGATATCGACCCGATTTGGATAAAGGACCAAACGCCCGAGCAGCTCGCAAGAGTCCTCAAGGCTCGCGGCATCCAGGGACTGCTGGTTCCCTTTCCCGAAAAAGCGGATTTCTGGGCGCTCTTTCCGTGGCAACAATTTTCGGCGGTGGTTGTGGATGAATTCGATGTCAAACTCTCCCTGCCGCACGTCGTGAGCGACCGCCACGGCAACATGCAAACGCTCCTGAGCGAACTCGAACAAGCCGGGTACCGGCGGCCGGCGTTGTGGTTGCAGGAGCGGGTGGATGAGGCGCGCGATGTCTATTCCAGCGCCTTTCTCGGCTGGCATCAAAAGCGGGGCAGGGACAATCCCTTGCTATTGCCCTTCGATAAAGCGGACTCGCGCGATTTGGGGGCAAAAGTCAAAGCCCACCGCCCCGATGTTATTGTTTGTTGTCACAACGGAGCGGTAAAATGCCTTGAAGAAGCGGGGTTTTCGGTGCCCGAGGATATTGGCGTCGTGCATCTCAACCTGGCCGGAGACGTTCCGGACTGGTCGGGCATCGATCAAAGGCACGAATGCGTTGGCGCGACGGTGCTCGATGTGCTGAACGCCCTGCTGATTGGTGGCGAAACCGGCGTCCCGCCGCACCCGCACACGGTGTCGATTCCAGGCGTCTGGAGGCAGGGAAACACCACGGTCGATTCGAAGAACATGCCGCGGGAGCAATGGCATTGCCCGCACGCGAAACAATCCAACAGGAGACATACCATTGACTCAGCCCACTAAAAGAATAACGCTGCGCGATCTTGCCCGGGAACTGGGCGTCAGCGACCGCGCGGTATCCCAGGCGCTCAACCCGAGAGCGAGCAACGTGCAGCTCAACCCGAAGACGGTGGAGCGCATTCAGGAACTTGCCGCGCGATGGAATTATCGCCGGGATTCCCGGGCGCGATCCATGCGCTATGGGCGGTATAATAACATCGGCTATTTTGAGGCCAAGAAGAAGGCGACGGCGTGGTCTCTGCTGGGCGCCGAGTCGGGGGTTTGCGATGCGGCCATCGAACATGATTACCATATCGTGCTGATTCGCCAACCGTCGGATCTGGCAAATGCCCCCTCCTCCATTCCGGCGATTTTCCGGGAATCGAACCTGGATGCTCTGATTCTTTCACACGCGGGCAATCTAAGCCCGGAGCTCGAACAGATCATCGATTCCAGCGGCTTCCCTGTGGTCTATCTTAACGAGAAGAAATCCCACAATGCCGTTTACGTGGACGACCTGCGCGGAGCCGAGGAAGTCACGCGGTACCTTATTTCCCTCGGAAATCGTGAAATCGGCTTCTTCAGCGACAGCCCCGAAACCTCCCACTACAGCGCCACAGACCGCAAACTGGGCTATAAAGAGGCGATGAAAAAGGCAGGGCTTACACCGAATGTTCTTAACTCGAAACCCAATTCGCCCTCTGAGTTTTCCGCATGGCTGGATGCCCACAAGAATCTGGAAGCGATCGTTTGTTATAACGATCTTACGGCGCTTCGCGTATTTCGTAATCTCTATCGCACGCCCTTGAAGGTTCCCGACGATCTGGCGGTGACCGGCTTTGGAGACGGGTTCGCCCTCGACTGTTCTCCCGTGCCGCTGACGACCATGAGGATTCCGTTTTACGAAATGGGCAAGGCGGCGTTGAACATGGCTCTCGAACTGGTGGAGGGAAAGCAGCCAACGCTTTCCTCACAGGTCTTCTCCCAGGAGTTGGTGGTGCGCGACTCGACAAAGAATCGGTTGGGTAAGTAAAGGCCCCAATCTGTAGCGAAGACAGCGATCGTGCCGGAGCCGAAGGCGGGGCTGAGCCGGAACGGTTCACAAGGCGCGGCGTTGCGTTGGGCAAGCTTCCGGGGAGCGCACGCGCCCTCGCGTGCGGCCTTTGGCGCCCTCGCCAGAGGCATCGTCGCGGGTGATCGCGTCGGAATGCGAGTTCCGGAGGGCGCATACCCGTCCCGGGTGCTGGCGGAGGCGTTCCGCCTCGGCGAACTTTGTGCGTGGAGTCGCCGCAATGCGCGGCAGTCCTGTCTTTCCATTACCCACAAAACGGAAGCCGAGCACGGAAGCCGGATCGGCCCATATTATTTGTCATCCTGAGCTTGCGAAGGATCTCACGGCATGCCAGCCAGCGTTATGCCACGATTCACCATTCTCGAAGCTGACAGCGCCGCACAATGGGGCCGTCCGTCCCGAGTACGTGCCGACTGAAACGAACGTCGCGATCGCCTCGTGAGATCCTTCGCAGGCTCAGGATGACAACGTTCGGGGTTCCGGTCTCACTCCTGCGCCCGGTTTGCAAACTTGTGGGTAATGGAAAGGAATCTCCACCGCTTTCGAAGCGATTGGTCTCAGGAAATGCCCAAAGCGTTTCCTGCACCCATCGACTCGTCGGTGTGGAGGCAAACAGGCATCGCCGACGCGAACTTTTTTGCACTGCCGACGCGATCAGCCGCGAAGATGCCTTTGGCGAGGGCGCCAAAGGCCACACGCGCGTGCGCGTGCGCTCCCCGGAAGCTGGCGCGGCGAAGGTTCATGCCCACCAATCAACGCCGCGCTTTGGCCGCCTGAAAGTCTCAGGATGACAAATAATGAGCGCCGCTCCGGTTTCCCTGCTCGGCATCCTCAAAACCGGGGGCATCGACGTCCCTTTTTGCGAGCGCGATCCGGGTCTTTACGGCACAAGGATCACGGTGGGGTAGAGATCCGGGCGGTTGGAGGGCTGGGTGCCGGATGGTGTCAGCGTCAGGGCGCGTTTTCGGTAGTCGCCGTCGTCGTCGTTGATCAGCGGCGCGAACCCGAATTTAACCCCGGCCTTGAGTTGAATCGGGTTGAGGTCTTTCATTGGCAAGGCCACTTCGTACAGCGTCACACCTTCCTTGCGGGTCACCGACAGGCGGGCATTCTTCACGGGGCCGGCATCCAGAAAGGCGAGTTGCCGTTCCGGTGTCACTTCACGCCGGATGATACTTCCGGGAATATGCGGCCAGATTGCAAAGGTCTGATCGTCGGGACCATAGCCCTTTTCCCGGTGTTTGCGGGCCTCGCCCCAGCCGTTGAAGTAGAGCTGAACGCTGTCGCCGTTCCACGCCAGCTCGGGCTTTGGATTCGGATTATGCACGTCGTCCCGCACGGCGAAGGCCAGGTAGAGATTCTCTTCGTCCCAGGTCGCGTACATCGTCGCGGAAAAGTCCGCGGCGCCTTTCCACGGGACGGGGTGGTCCCTATACTTTCGCCCGGCTTCCCCATACGGCTCAAATTCGACACGATTAGCGATCGGAATTTGGAAAGCCGAGTTCCATTCCTGAACGTTGCCGGTCAGCGTGATTAGACTTTTGCGTTTGGGCCAGGCCATCGCGGACTGCTTCAGGTCAAAGGCTGTCGCCTCTGTTTTGCCCTCCGGGGTAAGTTCCAGGGTCAGGTCCGTGGGATTTAATGCGTTGGACTGTAACGGTTGCGCAACGAGCCGGGTCCACGATTTCTTGGCCGCAATAACGATCTTCTCTTTCTCGACGATCCGCCCGCCCTTCAGCAGCTTGTAGCTACCCTGAAACGGTTTGCTAATCGAGTTATCTATTTGAAGGAGAGCCTGGCCCGGCGATTGGACGGTGATGGAGGCAAAGAGCGCTCCTTTGTCGTCGACCAGCGAAGCCTGCCCGAGATTCTCGATAAACCCTTGCGCCTTATCCTTGGAACCATAAATGAAGATCGGGAACGGCCCCAGGGGCAGGCTGCCGGGGAGAGGATGAAGATTCCCCATGAAATCCGCATACTCGAGCCCAGGGCAGGCCTTAACTAATTGGGCAACATCGAGCACCGGGCCAACGGACTTGCCTTTGTCGCTATCGATATTATGATACCAAATGGCGGCGACGGGGCGTTGCCGCTCGTCCTCGAAGACATAGCAGCGCACCTCATAGCCGAGGCTCAGATCGGTCTTGAAAGCGGCGTTGCCCAGAATATGACCGAGTGTGTTGGTCGCAAAAGCCAAAGCGCACGGGGTGAGATCCACATCGGCGGAGCTATTGGTGTAGAAACCCCAGTCGACGTCGAGCTTCACGCGGTCGCCGTATTTAAGGCTCACCAGCCAACTGCGGGCTGCGTAGGCCGCAGCCATCTTCTCACCCCAGCCCAGATCGTAGCTGAGGGCGCCGGCCCGGAAGTGATCGGAAGAGCAACCTACGTGGCTGTTGAGCGACCATTCCGGCACGATGTAATTCTGGTGGTAAATACCTTCGGTAAACCAGACGTCCCCGTGGTAGCCATGGCGGCCAAGCATGTCCAGGAAGAGCTTGGTTTCGGCGTCGCGGTCGGGGACCTCCGGCCTTTCGCGGTATGGATGAATGGCGGGGATATCGTATACCTTGCGGCTGCCGATGGCTTCCATCTGGGTGTTCACAAACGCGATCCCCGAGCTTGCATACATGTTGGCGGGGTCGCTGCCGATGAGCACCGCTTCCGGGTTGCCCCTTAGCGTGCCCCTGCGCGCCGCCACCAGAGCGTCCACCATCTTGTTCATGCGGGGGATATTGTCGATGAAGGGGGCCGTATCGGGTTCGTTATTGAGCTTCCAGTATTTGACCTCCGGATATTCCTTTGCCTTTTCGTAGCAAAGCTCCTCAATTTGTTTTAACTGCTCAGGCGTTAAGTCGAACCCGCTTCGTTGCTCCCAGCCCATCGCCTTTTTGAAGCCTTGTCCGGCATCGAGTATGGAGCTGAAATGAAGGATTCCGCAGTCTTCAAGCGCCTTGTGAAAGCCGTGCGATCTGGGATCGAAGAGGATCGTGGAGCCAAGTCCCACGCGTTTGAAAAACTCGGCTTGGCGCTTCCAAGACCCGCTAACATCCGCAAGGTGGGCGGAAAAGACGTTCTTGTTCCGGTGCTGGTTGGCAAGAAAGCTCATCACGGTGAAGCGGCCGGTATCCTTGCCTGCAAAGCCCTCCGCGCTGGAGATGGCGAGATCGATGATGTGGGTGCCGGGCGGCAGTTGCGCAGCCCAGGGCAGCGGCAGGGTCGCTTCTCCAGACGCATCGAGGCGGTAGTCCAGCGTGCCCCGGTCCGTTGCGTTCCCGAAGAAATCGGACTCTTTGACGCGGACCTTTCCCGCGCTTCCCGGTGTGCCGCTTAGTTGCAGGACTGCGTGGGGATCGGTGCCCGGTTCCCATAGATTGCCCCGGCAGTCGCTTGCCACCCAGGCTGTTATAGGCTTCGTAGTAAACGCGGTGGCCTGTGTGCCTTTTTCAAGCTGCACCGAATCGACAAAAACCCAGTTGTCTTGCGCAGTGGAGGGGTTTCCAAACCCGATGGTGAGAACGGAATGAGTGGTCTTGAAGGTGAATGCATAACGCTTCCATTCCGGGCCGCTAACCTCGATGGTCTTCCAGATCATAAACGGCGGTGTAAAATAGCCTTGCGCGTTGACGCTGAGCCTCTGTTTGGCCTGGTCGCCCCGCGCGTAAAAGCTCAGGGTGTAATCGCGGCCTTTTTCAACCGGGATCGCAAAGGTAGCCACTTCGGCGGGGCTCTGGCCGGGTTCTCCGCGCAGGGCAAGAACGCGTTTGCCGCTGTGCGGCTTCTCAGTGGAGATTTCGGAATATTCGTCGTGCTTCGACTCGGTCGCAAATCGGCCCAGGCTGGCCCAGTGCCAATAAGCGAAGCCGGCCTCGAAGCCCGGGTTCTGGATCAGGTTCCGGCTCTGGTTATACTGCGGCATGTGCAGTTGCCCGGTCTTCCAAAAGTCGATGCCCGCGTAAGTATCGGGAGACTTTGGGAGACTCGGCGCGCTGGGCAGTTCGACGTCATAGGCCAATTCGTTGCCCTTCGGCGAAAAAGTCATCGCCAAGAAAGGCGGCCGATAGCTCACTGTATTATGGTCGGACACAGAGACTCCCGACTCGACTATGGGAATGAATGCAATCTGTTTGCGAGGATTGCCTGCGTTGAGCACAACGGTTGCCGCGGGCCCTTGCTTGAGGCTTTGGTTTCGGGCGGGCGCCGCCTTCTGGATCGTGAACTTTTGGTCGCCGACGGCGATCGCGCCCTCCACCAGGGCCTCGCGCGTCACGTGCAAATCGCCCCGGAAGCCAAGAATCTTTTCAACGGGCTCTTCCGATAGCGCCTTGATTGCAACCCTGACGCGGCCTTCCGCCGTCAGCGTCATCGAATAGACGACGTCGAATGGCTTCCCATTGGGCGGTTCGGCCCGGACCGTCAAAGCGACCGATTTGTATTTCTCAACCACCACCGTCTTTTCCTTCTTCAACTTGACTGCTTTAGCTTCTTTGGAGCTCCCCGCCGGGTAGTTCAAGGGAAAGAACAGATCGTAAACCAGCCCCTCGGGGTCGGTTATCTTGACAAGAGCGTCGGGACAAAGCTCCATGCGGTAATCGCCGGCGACGATCGTTCCGTCGGTTTGAAAAACCGGGGTGGCGCGAGTGGTTCCCGTGCATGCCAGTCCCGCCACCGCGCAGATGAGCAGACCCTTCGTGGGGCTGAATCGTTGGTTAGTAATCATAGGGTAGTTTATTTTCCCGCTGCCGCAGGGGCTGGGATGTCGTTTACAAGAAAGGCTGCGATGCGCACCCAATTGCCGGTGGACTTGGGGTGCGTTTGTTCGGCCACGCGCAGAGTCAGCACATGATTTCCCAGCGGCAATCCACCGCCGTACAACGGGTTCTTGAACATGGCGCTGTACCCTCTGCCAGCTTTGCCGCCATAGAAGCTCCAACTTGCCCGGGACTGGAAGGGAGAGCCGTCCACGGACCACTCGACATTTCCGGAGTCGTCCGCCGACAACCAAAAGACGCCGATGGCGTCGCCGCTGAACTTGAAGTGCAGCTCCGTTTTGGGTTGGTTGCTGGCAATACGGTGGGCCCGCAATGAGACGGGCATTTCTTCCCGAGTCCATCCGGGGGCGTCGACCGACCAGGCGTCCACGAATCTCCCGTACTCGACCGTGTTGGCGGAGAGCTTCACAGGAAGGGCGGCGGGCGTTTTCGAGGCGGTGTTCCAATTTAGGCCGTCCAAAAACTTCGCCATCGCCTCCGCATAGATCGCGTAGCCCGGATCCCTGGGGTGAACTTTATCCGGCAGCAACTGCTCCCAGGTGGCTTCGCCGGACTTGATGCGCTTCCAAAGCGCCTCACCGATGTTCACCGAAGGGATGTGGTAATAGTCTGCCAGCTTTTGATGCAGAACGACGCTCGGTGGCTTGATGTCTTTGGAATAGTATTCCTCGAACGCCTGCATTCCGGTGTATACAAAGACGATGTCCGCCAGCGGGTTGGAACGCCAGATTTGCCTCACGATGCCCTCCATGGCGGGCGTCACCGCATCGATCTTGCCTTTTGCGGCACCCGAATCGTTCACCGCAAACTCGACGAACACCAGATCGGGTTTGCGATCGAGCAAATCCACGCCGACGCGGTAAACGCCGAGATCGGAGCCGGTGCCGCCGATGGAGCCATTGATCGCCTCGATCCTGGCGCCTGGAAATCGCTTCTTGAACCATTCGGTAGTCATCGCGCGCCATGAGGTCTTTTCGGCATTGGACGCGCCGGAGCCCGCTGTTAGCGAGCCACCGAAATAGCCAATGGTCAGGTGCTCGTTAGTTTTTAGGCATTCCGCTGTGCGGGCCAATCCTGCCGGGATATCCGCGGCGCAGGATCGAGAAAAAGGGGTGCCACAGAGGGCGATTGAAACAACTGCAATGAGAGGATGAACTATTGTGCGCATAATGAATTATATAAGGGAGCTGTGTCTAATACACCGCTGGCAAGAAAAAGTTTCTTAACATTTCGCGCTTTGGCGGCGCGAGGCGGCGTTCATGGCCTCGTTCCATTTGGCGAGTTCGCGCGCTTCGCCGCCTTTTGACAAAGCGACCGGCCCTGGTTTGGCGATCTCCAGGAGCAGAACTTCGCCGGGCGCGAGCGACACCGGGAAAGCGAGCATCCCATCGGTCACATGAGCGTCCCGCAACCGCATCGCGGGCTGGCTGTGAAATTGGAGCAGCCGGGCTTCCGCGGGCGATAGATTGTGCGGAGAACCCATCGCCTTCCATGTTTCGTAGGAACTACCCGCTCCGGCACGAATCACGGTTTCAATGACGCGGGCTTCGGGCGATGCGGTCCACGGAACCCGCACCGTTTCTGACCAGGCGGCCTGCGCTTTGGCGGTATCCGTTTCGTGGTTCCACAGCAATACCCGGATGACTCCGTTTTCGCGGGTGACCACGGCTCCCTGGCGGGATTCGGGATGCGTCAAACCAGTCACCGCCAAACGCTCTCCTCGCAACTGCTTAAGCAATTCAAAGACGCGATACGACGCTTTGGGAATGCCGTGAATTGTTTTCAACCCGTACGTGCCGGAATACGGGCTGTGAGGCATCCCGCATTCCTCGAATACATCGCTCACCGCCCAATAACAAAACGTGTCGGAGGCGGAGTCCAAAGCGGTACAGACCCGGGCGATCAAGGCCGCGGCGTCAAGCCGGTCTACAGCGGGGTTTGCAACCCAACTGAGATTCTTCTCCTCATCCGCATACAGCGCGTTCCATTCAGTCCAGTGGATCTCCAAATCCGGGCGCCGGGACTGTGTGACTAGTTCCCGCACCGCACGCACATAGCGGATAAAGAAGGTGCCGCCATCCTCCGCCAACTTCGGTTCGCCGTCGGTCCGGTTAAAAACATCCTGCGGATAGAGATGCGTGCTGACAAAGTCGAGAGGCACCGCGCCGTCGACGCAATGGTCGATCGTTTCGCGAATCCAGCAGGCCTTGGACGTTGCCGGCCCGCCTACCCGCAAGCGGCCGGACACAGCTTTGAGAGCTCGGGCGCTGGCGTCGTAGAGTTCCCAGTATTGTTCCTGCGTGCCGCTCCAGAACCCGGACAGGTTCGGTTCGTTCCAGACTTCAAAGTACCATTGCGCTACCTCCTCCAAACCGTAGCGTTCCACCAGATGATGGGCGAACGCGGTGATCAACTGCGACCACTCGTTGAAATCGCGAGGCGGGGTCACGTTCGCCTTCCACGCAAACATCGTCTGTGAGCCCGAGGCCAGGGCGGAGGGCATGGAGTTGAGTTCCACAAACGGGCGCACTCCCATCTCAAGCAGCGCGTCGTAGACCTTGTCCACCTGATGCCATTGGAAGGCGAGCGAGCCGTCCGTCCGGCGCCGGACCACGGCCAGGTCGTCGTGGAAGATCCCGTGGAAACGGCAATAGCGGTAACCAAACGCCTTGACCGCTCCCCTGAGATGGTCGAGCAGATCGGCGCGCAGCAGTTCATAGCCGCGCCCGACGGCGATCGAGCGCGACCATGGGTGCGAAAAGGGAGGCAGCGAAGAGGAAGGGTCTATCGTTAGCATGAAAGGACGCAGATTATTGGGGTGGAATCGGATCGGCGCGACCCAGTTGTTCGCGCACCTCGAAATGGTAGTCACCGGAGCCCAGCATATAAACGGCTTGAGTGGAATCGCGTCGATCCAAAGCTAGTCCGTTGGTGCTTGTTACGGGATGCCCGCCTTCAATGATTTCGGCGGCAGTGGATGCAGGCAGACTGAGCGTGGCTGTGCTATTTCCGGGAACTGCAATATGGAATTTCAAGCAACCGCCTGTTTTTGACCATTCCGATATCGCCTGGCCACGCACTGTGTGAAGGCTCGCTCTGACAAAAGTTAAATCGCCAGCAACAGCCGGTTTGATGAGGATGTGCTTGTAGCCCGGTGCGGAAGCATCGATGTTTAGTCCCGCAAGCGAGCGGTAGAACCAGCCGCTGACGCAGGTGAACGCGGGATGATTTCGGGAATCGTTGCCGGTCCATTCTTCGGTGAGGGTTGTGTTCCCGTCCTTCAGCATATGCCCCCAACCTGGGAAATCGGGCTGCGCTGCCATCGCATATGCCACATCCGAACGGCCGCGTGCGGAGAGGGCATCCAGGACAAAGCGTGTGCCCACGATTCCGCTGCTAATATGATTGTGACGGACCTCCACGATATTCTTGATCAGGTTGGAGAGAACCTCAGTTTCTCGCTCGGATGGAACAAGTCCAATCGCCAGCGGAAACGCGTTGGCGGTTTGACTATCCTCGCCATAACCGCCCCACTTTTCGTTATAGAAAGCTTTGTTGAAGGCGCCTTTAATTTCATGCGCCAGCGCGGTGAACGTTGCAACGTCCTCCTTCTTTCCGAGCACCGCCGCGGCTTGCGCGACGATGCGCGCGGTGTCGTAAAAAAATGCCGTGGATGTCAACGGTTTCGGCGTGCGTTTCGGCCAGGCCCCGGCGCCTACCTCCAGCCAGTCCCCCGTCCCCCAGGTAATGAGATGATCCTTGGAGCGGCGCTCCAGGCTCCGTGTATAGTCTTTCATCATCTGGTAGTTTGTTTCCAGAATCCCAATGTCGCCCGTTTGTTGAAATAGCATCCACGGGAGAACCACGCACGCGCCGCCCCAGCACGGGCAACTCCAGGGGGAGGGGGCTCCTGTGTCCGCGCCCGCGCTCCAACCGTTCCACGGAACCACACAGGGCATCCCGCCGTGATTGGGCGTCTGGGCATCCCGCATATCGTCGAGCCATTTGCGATAAAAGTTGACCATATCGTAATTGTAGACGGCTGCCGTGGCCGCCGAGAGGCCGTCGGCAGTCCAGCCCAGCTTCTCGCGGCTCGGGCAATCGGTCGGGATGCTTTGGATATTGCTCACCAGCGTCGAGCAACATGCTTCCTGAATGCGATTAAGTAGTTCGTTGGAGCAGGAGAACGAACCGGACGGCTCCACCGAACTATGGACCGCCCGTCCTTCCAGTGTTTCCAAGGTCGCAGGTGTCGTCAGCCCGGTCACCTCCACGTACCGAAAGGCGTGGTAAGTAAAAGCGGGTTCCCAGCTTTCTTCGCCGCTGCCTTTTGCAATATAGGTGTCTGTCTGAAAACGCCCGAGGGTGAACCGGTTCAACCCGTTCTGTGTAACCATACCCTCCGGCCCCAACCGTTCGCCATACTTCAGCTTGACAGTCGTGCCCGCCGCCGCCCGTACCTTTAACCGAGCCCATCCGGCAAGATTTTGCCCCATGTTAAAGACATACACACCGGGGCGCGGCGTCGAGAGTTTGACGGGAGTCACGGTTTGCATCACCTCGATGGCCGGGTTGTATTGGGCGCTCAGCGTTCCCTTGGGAGCTTCGACAACGAGAGCCTTCTTCCACCGGTCGTCCTGGCAGCCAGACTGGTCCCACCCTTTGACCTCTTTGCGCGCGTCATAGATTTCGCCGCCTCGCACGGAGTTGAACACCACCGGGCCACCGGTTGAAACCCGCCATCTCTCGTCGCTTTGCAAGGTCTGCACGGTGCCGTCGGCCAGCGTAATATTGACCTGGACCAATGCCCGCGGCGAGCGGCGCCACGTCGCTTTCTGGCTGTCCCAAATATCGGGGGTCGGCATGTCATACCAACCGCCTCCCAGCACAATGCCAATCGCATTGGCGCCCTCTTTTAGTTGAGCGGTCACATCATGGGTGACATAGAGAACCCGCCGGTCAAAGTTGGTATAGCCGGGGTCGAGCACATGATCGCCCACTCTTGCCCCGTTGAGGTAAAGTTCAAAGTACCCGAGGCCGCAAATATACGCGCGCGCGCTCTTGATCTTGCCCGGCAGGTTGAATTCCTTGCGCAACATAATGGCTGGGTTCACCGGTGCATCGGCATTTTCTCCGTGGGTAGCCTGCCATGGGCTGCCGGGGTCGCCCGGACACAACGGTCGCTCCGAAGCGCCGATCCACTGCCCCTTCCAGTCTTCTTTCTGAAGCAACCCCATTTCAAAATACGCTGGGGTACTGAACTCGCTAACATGTGCTTTCTGATCCCAAACCCGCACCCGCCAGTAAGCGCGCTCACCCGATACGAGTGTTTTCCCAGCGTAGACGACACGGGTCGAATTGTCGGAGGTTACTTTGCAGCTCTCCCACAGGTCGCACTCGCCTACCGCGAGCTTTTCTGCCGTGGATGCTACTTGCACCTGATACGCGCTTTGCAGGCATCCGCGTTGAGCCGACTTCACTTCCCAACCCAGCCGTGGCGGGTATTGGTCGATCCCAACCGGGTTCTCGATATACTCGGTTCGGGGATTCTCAACGGTTAGCAAAGGGGGTTGAGGCTCCGTGGCTGGGCAGGTTCCACACAGAAGCATCGCCGCAAGCAGGGCTACGGTGTTCGTGGAGACATAGGCGCCAGATGCGATTGGAGGGCGAAAAGTTCGTGTCGGCGAGACGCGCGCGCTCCTCGAAGTCCCGCATCTACGCGCTGGTTCGCGAAGGCCGACTTCGCAATCACCCGAGACACTAATGGCCCCTTGTTGGGAAGGTCGCTCGAAGACTTGCAACGGTGGCGAAGTTTTCTTAGGCAGTGCGATCGAAAAAGATAAGAGGGGGCGCATATTTTAGTTGGCATTGGCCGCGGGAGTAGTGTGCTCGATTCCTCAGAGAATTCAACGCTGAATTGACTTTTCTTTCGTCTCCTCTACTTTTCAATTTTATGTCCACTCCCCTTTCTCACTTCACTGTTGGCGATACCCTCGTGCAGTTCGATGCCGCAACCGACCGCGGGCCGGTGCAACTTTCGCTGCGACCCAAGGCGCTCGCTGTCCCTGAACACCGGGAATTCCTGCCCGCGGACGATGTCGAGATTCGCTCGATTCCGGCGCATTGGCGGCCTGTCCGCGCATGGGCTCTGGACTCGCTAGTTCAACTCAAGTGCATGGAGGACGACCAAACGCCCGGCTTTGCGCAAGGCCGCACCATGCGCGCAAGCCCCTCCACCGCCGCATTGCGTTTCGTGCGGCAACGCGTGGTGGAGAAATCCGGCGCCACGACGGTCATCACCACCTTGAAGCATCCTTCGGGACTGATCGCCGAACACCACCTTTCGTGGCGCGGGGAGGTCCCCGTCTTCTCAAGTCACGTCCGGGTGCGCAACGCGGGCAAGAAGCCGGTGACGCTGGAAATGGTCTCGAGTTTTTCGCTCGGGGGGATGAGTCCCTTCGCCGCCGATGACGCGCCCGAGCAGCTGCGGGTGCATCGGTTCCGCAGCACGTGGAGTGCGGAGGGCCGATTGGAATCCCGCCCTGTTGAGGAACTGAACCTAGAACGTTCGTGGATCGGCTACGGGATTGCCTGCGAGCGGTTCGGGCAGGTCGGTTCGATGCCGGTGCGCGGGTTCTTTCCCTTTGTTGCGCTCGAGGATTGCAGGGCGGGCGTTGTCTGGGGAGCGCAACTGGCTTGCGCGGGTTCGTGGCAAATGGAGGTCTATAGACGGGACGACTTCGTCGCGCTGTCGGGCGGGCAGGCGGATCGCGAGTTCGGGCACTGGTTCAAAACCCTCGCGCCGGGGGAGATTCTTGAGACTCCCGCCGCTACGCTGGCATGCTTACAAGGCAACCTGGACCAGCTATGTCAGCGGCTGACCTCCGCCCAGGAAGCGCCGCTCGCGCGACTGCCGGCGATTGAGAACGAGCTGCCAATCGTGGTCAACGAGTGGTGTACGAGCTGGGGATCGCCCACGCATGACAACCTCATCGCGCTGGCCAAACGCTTGCAAGGAACGCCAGCCCGCTATCTAGTCATTGACGCCGGGTGGTACAAGAGCGACCACACGGAATGGGGCGAAGCCCATGGAGACTGGATTCCAAGCACCACTCTCTTTCCCCAGGGCTTGAAAGCGGCGGCGCACGCCATTCGCGAGCTGGGGCTGTTGCCCGGGCTCTGGTTTGAAATGGAGACCGTAGGCAAGGACTCCACCGTTTTCTCATCGGCCATGGAACACTTCCTGCAACGCGACGGTCGTCCATTGCAGGTGGGCGCCCGGAGGTTCTGGGATTTCCGGGACCCCTTCACTGTGGAGTACCTCACCGGCAAAGTGATCCACCTGCTCCGCGACTGTGGCTTTGGCTACCTCAAGGTAGATTACAACGAAACCATCGGGATGGGATGCGACGGGGCGGAATCGCTCGGCGAGGGCCTGCGCCAACATATCGAAGCGGTGCAAGGGTTCTTCCGTGCGATAAAGAAAGCGCTTCCCGATCTGGTAATCGAGAATTGCTCTTCGGGGGGCCATCGCCTCGAACCTTCCATGATGGCCCTGTGCTCGATGGGCTCGTTTTCCGACGCCCACGAAACGCGCGAGATCCCCATCGTTGCCGCCAATCTCCAGCGCCTCATCCTGCCGCGACAATCGCAAGTCTGGGCGACGTTGCGCAAGAACGATTCTCCGCAACGGCTAGCCTATTCCCTTGCGGCGACGTTCCTGGGGCGCATGTGTCTCTCGGGCGCCGTGCATGATTTGAGCGCGTCCCAATGGAAGCTGGCAGGCTCGGCGATGGAACTGTACCGGCGCGTGTTTTCGGTCATTCGTGAAGGCGTCTCCACGTTCCACGGCGAGACGGGACCGAGCTGGCGTCATCCCCGCGGCTGGCAGGCGGTGGCGCGCATCTCGCCGAACAAGGACCGCGCGCTGGTTGTCGCCCATGCGTTCGCCCGCCCTTTTCCCAAACAGGCAACAATTCCGTTGGACGGGCGCGGATGGAAACTCGACGAAGCGTGGCCGGCGAAGAACGGCCTCGGCGCGAGCGTGGCGGGGACCGATCTAACCATCGCATTAACCGGAGAGTTCCGCGCCGTCGTGGCGGTGCTCAGTCGAAAACTATAATCGTTCAGCATTATGAAAACAAACCCACGCTTCCGTCGCAGTGCATCTTCATCCCTGAATGGCACTAACATACGGAGGCTTTCGGCGGGCACGAAGAAGCTGAGGAGCGTCGGATGCGAGGTTCGAGGAGCGCACCCGTCCCGCCTCGACGAACTTCTGGCGTGGATGCGCCTACAGCCCTCAGAATCTGTGGGCCGGAGGGCGATTCGATGGCTGGAAGTTCGCGCTGGCGGGACGCCCAATACTGTTCGTTTAGCGAATTTGAACGATAGGGAATGCAACTCGCAACGGATTGCGTTGGGAGTTCCGAGAAACGCGCCAGCGTCTTGGAGTGCGGCAGTCCTGTGCCGCCTTGGGATGGCGCGTCGGCACCTAAGTTTGCTTTCCTGGTCGCCTCTCTGCCAAGCCACAGGCAGGTGCTCGCCGTTCCTTTGTTACTCATGTTTCGCCGACATGCGGCAATGGGGCACCCGTGTTTGCCCTGAGAAAAAGAAGAAAAACATGGCTGGTCGTGGGAACCAAGCTCCGCGATGTACAAGGGTTGGTCCGGCATCCGAAGGCGGCACAGGACTGCCGCACTCCAGGACGCTGGCGCGACCGCCGAAACCCCATTCGCCTTCGAAATCGCTGCTTATCCGAACAGTATTGGGCGGGACGCCGGCGCCAGCACGCGAGACGCGTGCGCTCCCCAGAGTTCCCAGCCCGAGCGCTGTCTGCAATACGAGCCAGCAATTATCCAAGAACGCCCTTAAGTTAGTTCCATTCTCTCCAGTGCTTATCGCATTGCTCACGGCCTCCCTGGGCTGTCTTCATGCGGGTGAACAGCCGCTTACAGCGCAGCCGGCTATCTCGAATGCCGCAAAGCTCGAATTGGAGGATGGCTTCCTCAATCCACCCGATTGCGTCAGGCCGCGGACTTGGTGGCATTGGCGCGAAGGCAGGATTAGCAAGGCGGGAATCACCGCCGAGTTGGAAGCGATGAAGCGCATCGGCGTGGGCGGGGTGACAATGTTCAGCGTTGCCCGCTACGGCGAAACGGGGCCGAAGATTCCTTGTCTCAGCCCTGAATGGCACGAGCGGGTGCGCTTTGCGATGAAGGAAGCCGACCGGCTCGGGCTGACCTTCAACTTCCAAAACTGCGCGGGCTGGAGCGGCTCGGGCGGCCCGTGGATTACACCCGATAAGGCCATGCAGCATGTGGTCTCCAGCACGCATAATGTAAAAGGCGGTGCGACCCTCAAGCTCGATGCGCCTCCCTCCTGGCCGCAGTCCGGCGCCAACTATTATTGCGATATCGCCATTCTGGCCTTTCCCACGCCGCTGGTGTATCAGGATGCCCAAGCGCTGCCCTCCCCGACCGTGACTAGTAACTTCATGGGCGGTGACCCGGCCAGATTGAACGCGCCGGAAAAGCGAAATGCGCAGGTTGTCGAAGCGTTCCCTACGATTGTCAACGCTGGAAAGCCCGCCTGGGTGCAATTCGAGTTTCCATTTGCTGTGACAAGCCGTTCCGTAACGATTGCGGGAACTATCACGGATAGGCTTCCCGACGAACACCGCGCGGTGGTTCTGGCCAGCGACGATGGCCGTGAATTCCGGGAGGTCGTCCGGCTATCGACTTATCTCGGCAGTTGGCACGGTGCGGATGAAGGCGTGACGCACGCCATTCCGCAAACCACAGCCCGATTCTTTCGGCTCTCTTGGGAAGGACCGGCAAAGCTCGCCCTGCGCCAGGTCCGCTGGGCGTCTGAACCGGCCATCGATTCTCAGGTGAGCAAAGTCGGCGAGCTGGGCCGGACCTTTATTTCAGAGCCCGTTCTATCCACCGAAGCAGGCACCGCGGTCCCGCCGGATGGCATGCTAGACCTAACTAGTCAACGCGACGCGCAAGGCAGCCTGACGTGGACGGCTCCCCCGGGCGGTTCCTGGACCGTGGTGCGCATCGGACACAGCTACACCGGAAGAGTGAATATGCCGGCCCCCGCCGAGGCAACCGGTCCCGAGTGCGACAAGTTCAACCCGGAAGCGATTGCGCTGCACTTTGAGCACTATGCGACCGATATCATCAAGGATGCGGCGGCGGCGAATACCAAGAACCTTGTCGGAATGACCTTCGATAGCTGGGAGGCAAATTCTCAAAACTGGTCGCCGGTGTTCCGTGCGGAATTCCGCAAACGCCGGGGGTACGATGTGTTACGCTACCTTCCAACGTTTGCCGGGTTCATTGTGGGCGATCGCGACTTGACCGATCGCTTTTTGCGCGATGTGCGCCAGACGATGAGCGAACTGGTGTCGGAAACGTTCTTTGGCGGCATGAGCGAGCTTGCGCACAAGCACGGATTGCAGGTTCACGCCGAGGCCTGCGGCGTGGGCGGCGCCGGCACGATGGTGGCCGATCCCGTGCAGCAATATCTGTATGTGGATGTTCCCATGAACGAGTTTGGCGATCCCCTCAAGGAAGCCTCTTCGGCGGCTCATCTAACGGGCAAGCCCGTGGTCGCGATCGAAGGGTTCACGCAAGGCCGGGTGGATTGGCGGAGTTGTCCGGCGTCGCTCAAGGCGCAGGGCGACACGGCGTTTTGCTCGGGCGTAAACCAGTTCGTTTTTCATACCTGCGCGCATAATCCGGACATCGAGAAGATCTACCCAGGGCCGGCGTTCGGCCCCTATGGCCTGGCGTTCACCCGCGGTCAAACTTGGTGGGAAATGGGCCGGCCATGGATCGACTATCTCGCGCGCTGCCAGTTCCTGCTGCAACGCGGCCGGGCCGCCGCCGACGTTCTCTATTTCTACGGGGAAGAACCGGGCGGGCCGATCCCAACTGTGTTTGGAGGCAATCGTAAAAATATCGACGAATGGCCGGCGCTGCCCAAGGGATTCGATTTCGACCTGCTGCCCGCGGAGATTCTCCTTAAGAAGCTCACCGTCAAGGATGGCAAACTGACGTTGCCCGACGGCACCGCGTACCGGTTGCTGGTGCTCCGCGACTCCGACCGGATGACCCCCGAGGCTGCGGCGAAGATTGCGGAGTTGGTGCGCAACGGCGCCGTGGTGATGGGCCCCAAGCCGCGGCGCAGCGTCAGCCTGAGCGGCTATCCAAAGTGCGATGCCGTCGTCCGCGGCATTGGCGACGAGGTCTGGGGCGGCTGCAATGGAGCGACCGTCACGCGGCACGACTTTGGAAAGGGCCGTGTGTATTGGGGAATCACGCTTAAGGAAACCCTCGCGGCGTTCCCCCTGTCGCCGGACTTCACCGCGGGCGGCGCGAGCGCTGCCGCCGATGTGCGCTTTGTTCACCGGCGCGACGGCGCGGCTGAAATTTATTTCGTCGCCAATAACCGGCGGGAAACGGAAGACCTCGATGCCGGTTTTCGTGTAACCGGCAAGCAACCGGAACTCTGGGATCCGGTATGCGCGAAGATGCGCGATGCGATCGCGTTTCGCCAAGAGGGCGACCGCACGTTCCTTCCGTTGCATCTCGATCCCAGCGGCTCGGCGTTTGTCATCTTTCGGGCTCCGGTCACCGCTGGCGCGCCGCCGCCGATGCCGCGTGCGGAACCTGCCTTCCAAACCGCCCTGACTCTGACTGGCCCCTGGGACGTGGCATTTGCACCGGGCTGGGGTGCGCCGGAGTCGGTCACCTTTGCGACCCTGGAAGACTGGAGCAAGCGACCGGAACCCGGAATTCGGTTCTATTCGGGCTCGGCTGTCTATACGCATCGGTTCGAGTGGAAAGCGGGCGAAGTCGAAGCGGCGTGCCTGGATCTCGGTGCGGTGGAAGTGATCGCGCAGGTTAGCCTCAACGGAAAGGATTGCGGCATTGCGTGGACGCCGCCCTACCGCGTGGAGCTCGGCAAGGCGCTCAAGCCCGGTCGCAACGAGTTGGAAGTGCGCGTCGCCAACACTTGGGCCAATCGCCTGATGGGCGAGGGGCGCGTGGAGGGAGCGACACGGCATGCCTGGACGACAGCCCACCCGTTCACCAAGGAGTCGCAGCCTTTCCCCGCCGGCCTGCTTGGCCCGGTGACCTTGCAAGCGACAACGAAAAACGACCTGACTGCGACCGCCCGACAGGCATGCAGATGAAATTTCCCCAATCTTTAGGGTGAAAGGGCGGTTTCCGTTTTCCGAAATAAACTTGAGACTTTTGGCCGTGCCTGGAGTTAGAATGCTGAGTTCCCGCCTGTGACGGCGGGTTTTCCTGCCATCATGAACAAAACTTCCATCTCCACACCCCTCGCTCGGCGCGACTTTCTGAAATCGGTGGCGCTGGCCGGCGCCGCCATCGGATTTCCCACGATCATTCCCTCGCGAGTTCTGGGAGCAGACGCCCCCAGCAACCGCATTAATATTGGCGTGATCGGCCTGGGGAACATCCTCGTGGGCCATTTCAACGCTGTCATCGGCAACCCCGGTTGCCAGCTGCTGGCGGTGTGCGACGTTCACCGGGACCGCCGGGAAGCCTACAAGGCGAAAGCGGAGAAGGCCTACGGGGCCGCAAAAGCGAGCGGGGTCTACAAGGGCTGCGAAGCCTACAATGAATTCGAGCGAATCCTGGAGCGCCCGGATATCGACGCCGTCATGGTCACCACGCCGGACCACTGGCATGTGCCGATCGCGCTGGCTGCGGTTCGCGCCGGGAAGGATGTCTATGTCGAGAAGCCGATGCACCTGACGATTCGCGAAGGCCGCATGCTTTGCGACGCCGTCCGGGATTCCGGCGCGATTCTCCAGGTCGGCTCCCAGCAGCGCAGCGAAACTGCCTTTCGCCGCGCCTGCGAAATTGTCCGTAACGGCTGGATCGGAAAGGTCCGCGAGGCGCAGGTCAGGATGGGCGACTTTCATCAACCGTATCCGATGCCTGAGCAGCCGATCCCGGACGGGTTCGACTACGACCGCTGGCTGGGGTCTACCCCTTGGTTTCCGTACAATTCCGAGCGCGTTCTGGGCTCTTACGGCGGTGGATGGCGCTGCCACTGGGAATACGGTTCGCGCATGCAGGGGGACTGGGGGGCGCACCATTTCGACATCGTGCAGTGGGCGCTGGGAATGGACGACAGCGGTCCGGTGGCGTTCATGCCGGCGGGGATCGACGGAGACAATCTGCAAACCCATACCTATGCGAACGGCACGGTGGTCACGCGAATTAAGAAGTCCATTCCAGGACGCCTCACCGACGATTACATGATCCGCTTCATCGGCGAGAGCGGCGAGGTGCTGGTGGCCCGCGGCGAATGCCTGGAGACTTCGCCCACCAACATCATCCGCCACCCGCTCGCGAACTCGGACGTGCGTCTTTACCGCTCCAACGATCACCGCAGCAACTGGCTCGACTGTATCCGCACCCGCAAACAGCCGATCTGTCCCGCTTCGGTCGGCTACCGCTCGGCCACCATCTGCGCGCTCAGTGCCATCGCCCAGCGCCTGCAACGCCCGCTCAAGTGGGACCCAGTCAAGGAAGAGATTCTCGGTGACGAGGAAGCCTCGCGATATCTCGACCGGCCCCGTCGTGCTCCTTACTTCATCTAATACCATGAAATCCCGCCTTTATTTCCTGCCTGTGCTCCTGGCCCTCGGCCTGAACTCGGTTGCCGCCGATGCTCCGCCCGCCCCGGCGACCCTCGATCAACTTCTGCCGCTGCTTTCGGACACCTCCGCGCAATGCAGCGAGTGGGAGGACGCTCTGCAAAAGCTCGCAGCCACCGCTGCGCGGCCCGGCGCGAATGTGCAGCGCGCCGGTTTCGCCCAAAGCCTCTGCGCCAAAGCTTCCGATACCGGGCTTTCGCTCTATCAGCGCACTTTGCTGCTTCGCCAACTCGCCGTCGTCACCGGTCCGGAATGCGTCCCGGCGCTAACCGCGCTGCTGGCCGATGCCAATTTGCAGATTCGCGAATACGCCCGCCGGACGCTGGCAGCGACGCCGGGGCCGGAAGCCGAAGCCGTTTTGCTCGATGCACTCAAGAAGGGGGGCGACACCCCGTGGAAAATCGGCTTGATGAACGCGCTGGGCTGCCGGCGCGACTGCCGGGCCGTTACCGCCATCACCGCAGGCATTGCCAATCCGGCAACGTCGAAGGCCGCCTCTTTGGCGCTGGCGAAGATCGCGACGCCGGCCGCGGTCGCCGCGATTGAATCCGCGTCGCCAGTCGATGCCGATGCGCTTGCGCAAGCCGCCGAACGCCTGGCCCACGACGGTCAGAACGCAAGAGCCGCCGCTGTTGCTGTGAAGGTTCTGTCGGGAAATGCGCCCGTGCAGGCGCGCGCAGTGGCGCTCACCGCGCTTGCGGCTACCGACCGCGACCAGGCGAAGAAGTGGATCCCCCGCACCCTGGCCGATAGCAATCCGCGACTGCAAGCGGTTGCCATCTCCGCCGTATTCACTGTGGATGGAATCGACGGCGCGACCGCGGCGCTCGCGGCGCAGCTGCCCCGCTTGAAGCCGGCGGCCGCCCTGGCGTTTTTGCGCCTCGCCGATGCCTCCGCCGAACCAGCCGCCATTTCGCTCCTCGACTCCCCGGATACGGACGTGCAAGAGGGCGCCATGACAGCACTCGGACGCTTCGGTTCCGCCGCCGCCGTGCCCGCGCTTTTGAAACTTGCCGGAAACGCGCCGCGCGAAAACACTTCGATCGTCACCGCGCTGAGCGTCATTAACGGCCCGGGAGCCGAGGAAGCGCTCCGCAACGCCGCCGCGAATCTCAAGGCCGATTCGAAGTCGCGCGCCCTGGCGATCTCCGTTCTCGGCTGGCGGGCCAACAAGAGCGCGGGCCGCGAACTGGTTGCTTACGCGTCCGAACCCGATTCCGCCATCAGCCGCGCCGCGTGTGTCGCGCTCAAGAGCGTCGGCTCGGATGCCGAACTGATGCCGATGCTCAAGCTCGTGATGAGCGGCGCCGTTCCGAATGCCGCAAGCGCCGTTCGGGCAATTGCCGCCCGCAGCAACTCCCGCCAGCAGTGCGTGCCGGAAATTCTCACGCTCGGTCGCGACCTGCACGGAAAAGCGCTCGTTCCCATGCTGGAGGCGCTCAGCCTTATCGGCGGCCCGGAGGCATTGCGGGCCGTGGTCGGCTACACGGAATCCAACCAACCCGAAGTCGTCGAAGGCGCGGTGCATGCGCTTTGCCAGTGGCCGGAGTTGGAGGCGGTTGCGCCGCTGCTGAAAATTGGAACCGACGCGAAGTTGCCCGAGACCCTGCGCATCCGCGCGTTGCGTTCCACCGAACGCATCATCCTGTCCGCCGAGGACGACAGCCCGCAGGACCGCGTCAATGCCGCGGTCGGACTGCTGCACGCCGCCAGTCGCAATGAAGAAAAGGGGCTGGCCATGAGCGTCATCGCCTCCATTCCAAACGGGGCCGCCGCCACTTCCATGCTTACGCTGATTCGCGACAAGGATCTGGCCTCGCTCGCCTGCCCCGCCAGCCTCAACCTGGCTGAACTCCTCATCCACAAACGCCGCGGTGACGCGGCAAACCTCGCCAAGGCTGTCATCGAAGCTAAACCTGAAGCAGCCGTGGCAACCCGCGCACAGTCGATTCTGGATAAAGCAGTGGAGCGGAATTAGAAAGCATCCCGCAGCGCTTCGGTGCGAGCCCAGACCGTGACACAGGCGTCCTGCCCGATCCTGTTCGCGTAAGCGATTTATTACCGGGTCGGGATGCCTGGGAGCCGCGTCCCCGACCGCAGCACCTCAAAAACCGCGGCCGCGAGTGCTTCCGGTGCGTCGGCGACTCCTTCGACGACAGCCTGGCGCGGCTCTCCCGGTCCCTCAAACAAGATGGCCCGCATGGTCATGGAGCGACCGGTTTGCGAAGTGCCGACGCCCACCGGCAGCGTGCAGTCCCCTTGCAGCAGGCGCATCAGTTCGCGTTCGGCCCGAACCGCCAGCGACGTCGCACGGTGATTGAGCGGACCGAACATCTCCGCGTCTTCCGCGCGGGTCTGGATCGCAATCGCTCCCTGGCCGATCGCGGGGAGCATTTCCAGAAGCTCGGCATGGAAAACTCCCTCGGTGGTCTCCAGGCGGCCGGATTCGATCCGCATCCCCAACCGGTCGAGCCCCGCTTTGGCCAGCACCGTGCCTTCCAGCACGGCGGACTCCCGCAGCTTGCGCAACCGCGTCTGAACGTTGCCGCGGATCGGCTCGGTCACAAGATCGGGACGGTGAAAGAGCAGTTGGCGGGCGCGGCGGACGCTGCTCGTCGCCACATGCGCGCCAAGCGGAAGTGCGTTGAAACCGACCGCGCGTTTGGTCAACAGCACGTCGGTGGGATCGGCCCGCTCCAGCACCGCCGCCAGAACGAGCCTCTCGGGCATGACGCCGGGCATGTCCTTGCAGCTATGCACGGCCAAGTCGATTTCCCGGCGCAGCAACGCGTCTTCGAGTTCCTTGGTGAACAGCCCTTTGAGCCCGGCGGGCGTGGCGGTCAAACTCAGGTCCAGCTTGCGGTCGCCCGTGGTAGTGAACTTGCGAACTGTTACCGTTGTTTCCGGCCAAAGTCTCTTCAGCGCAGCCTGGACCAGCCCCGCCTGCGCCAGAGCAAGAGCACTGCCCCGGGTGCCCAGATTCAGGTGTTCTTTCATAATTCGGAAACGGCTTCGCGCAGCGGACTCTTGCTGTTCATGGGTGGAGCTTCCAGCCATTGGACGAACTCAGCAACGTGGCGCTCGATCAGCGCCTCGCACACTGCGATCTCCCGGCGCCGCGTCTCGATTCCCTGCTGGGCGACGGCTTGCAGGGAATCGATGTCGTAAAGGTACACGCCGTCCAGTTCGTTGACCCCCGGCTCGACATCGCGCGGCACGGCCAGGTCGATGATGAAAAGCGGACGGTCCGGACGCTGGTTCATCGTCGCGGCCAGCTTCTGCCGGGTGACGATCGCGTGCGGCGCGGCGGTCGAGGAAATGAGGATGTCGGCATCGCCGAGCCGTCGCTCCCACTCATCGAAGGGCACCGCTTCCGCACCCATGGCTTCCGCGAGCGCCGCGGCGCGGTCGTGGGAGCGATTTGAAACCACCATGCGCCTCACCCCGCGGCTTCGCAAAGCTCCCGCGGCCAGTTCGCTCATTTCGCCCGCGCCCAGGATAACGACCTTGCACGAGTCCAGTTCGCCGAAGATTCGCTCCGCTAGATCCACCGCGGCGGACCCGACCGAGACCGGTCCGCGCGTGATGCAGGTCTTGGTTCGCACCTCCTTGGCCACGTTGAAGGCCCGCTGAAAGAGCTTGTTAAGCCGCCGCGCCGTCGTTCCCGCCGCCACCGCCGCCGCATATGCCTTTTTCACCTGGCCGAGGATTTCAGTCTCCCCGATCACCATCGAATCCAGCCCGCATACGACGCGGAAGAGGTGGTGGATGGAGGCCGCGCCGTCGAGCTTGTAGAAAGGCGTCTGCGAACCCGGCCCGGCCCGGCGTTGCAGGAAGCCGCCGATTGCCGCCGCCGCCGTGGAAGTCTCGTTGCATGCTGTGTAGAACTCGACGCGGTTGCAAGTCGAAACGATCAGCGACTCGGCCACCCCCGGCAGCGCGTTAAACTCGGCGATCACCGCGGCGAAGTCCGACTCCGCCACAGCAAACCGTTCGCGAATTTCCACGCCCGCTGTCCGGTGACTGAGGCCGAAGCACAATAGACTCATGATGCTGGAGGACCGGTCTGGTTAGAGGTGGGGACGGTGGAGAAAATAATTCAGCCAGCCGAAGCTGAGAAGCGCCAGCAGGAACGCGAGCACCGAGTACACCGCCACCCGGCGCGGCCCCGCGCGGTGGCGCAGCAGGATCGTCAGGTAAACGACCCAGATGATGGCGCCCCACAGGCGCATCAGCGGAGGCGGCGAAGTGCCCACCGCGACGCCCGCGGCAAACCCAAGGGTCAGCAGCAGCAAGCCGACCCGGATCAGGCGCAGATTGGCGGTGGCAAGATGCGCGATCGACGGCATTTCGAAGAACGCCGGTCCCAGCCGGTGGGTCTTGAGTTGCCGCTCCTGCACCAGGTACATCGCCCCGGCAATGCACGACAGGCCGAACGCTCCGTAAGCGATCACCGAAAGCGCCGCGTGGGCTTCCAGCCAGAAATTCGCCAGCGGCGGTGCGCGATGGACATCGACCGGCAAGACGAGCGCAAGGGTTTGCAAGACCAGCACCAGCGGCTCCGTAAACGCGCCCAGCAGCGACAGCCGGAAGGCCGGACCGACGACCAAATACAAGAACACCAGGGCCCAGCTCAGGAAGACCAGCATCTCGAACTGGTTCGTCAGCGGGCAGTGCTTAATCTGGTGACCGCGCACGGCCAGGGTTGCCGTCTGAAAGACGAACCCCAGGAGGCTTGCCAGCAGATTAAACCGGGAATGATGGTAGCGACCGGACCGCAACGCGAATCCGGTCCGGACGAATCCGGTCAGGAAACAGGCGGTGGCGAGGAAAAGAAGAATGCGTTCCACGGAAGACGCGGCACTCTACGGGGCAAAATAACGGGCCGCAACGACTTTGACGCCAAAAAAATTGTATGCAAAACGAAATATGAGATATTATCGCTATTATGATCTATTCATCGCCGCGCGCCCCCCAGGAGCCCCCCGGCGCTTCCCCTGTTGCCCCCCCCGACCATCCGCATTCCAAGACGATCGCCAGCGAAAAGATCATTGCGGAATCGAAGACGTTTTACCTCGACTTGCAGGAGAACCACCGGGGACGCTTCTTCAAGCTCGCCGAGGACAACAAGGGGCGGCGCAGCACCGTCATCGTTGCCACCGAGGTCGTCCCCATTTTCATGGAAGCCGTTAAGCGGCTCCTGGCTGAGTCAGACGCTCGACCGTAGTTCCGCTCCCGAACGCCTGTTCTTTCCGGCAGGTTCATTGGCAGCCTGCGAAGAGCCTGTCCTGAGTCTGTCGAAGGAATCTTCCGAGGCGATCGCGACGTTCGGCTTAACGCAGATTTGCGGTCTCGTTCCCAGGCTCAGACCTCCTGACCTCTACCTGGAATGGACGTGAGACCATTCGGAGCGGCGAAGCCGTGGCGCGTTGCGGTCGCTCCAGCGCCTTATAGGACTGCGGCGAGGCCTGGTTGCCTCCACAGCGACGAGCCGATGGGCGCAGGAAACACTTCGGGTAATTCCTGAGACCAATCGCTTCGAAAGCGGTGGAGATTCCTTTCCATTACTCACAAGTCTGCAAATCGGGCGCAGGAGTGAGACCGGAGCCCCGAACGTTGTCATCCTGAGGAGCTAGCCTTGCCAGAGCGCGAGGATGATTGTTGGGCAAGAACCTGGCGTCGCTTGGCGCATTTCC
>Ga0316232_1000852_pt1 | contig 41725 bp, 38 predicted proteins | sample TBHtaG_FD_206006 | JGI IMG/M metagenome (GOLD analysis project Ga0316232, IMG submission 206006) | Freshwater microbial communities from Trout Bog Lake, Wisconsin, USA - TBH18025_13 | ecosystem: Environmental > Aquatic > Freshwater > Lake > Hypolimnion/Profundal zone | place: USA: Wisconsin...
CTTGCAGGGCCTCAGCCTTTGCCTGCTCCGCTGCCCGACGTTCCTCCTGGGCCTGCTGTGCTGCTTGTTGGGCCTGTATGGTTTGCTCGCGCGCGTTCTGCGCACGTTCCTGCTCTACCACCGCTTGTTGCTGCGCTTGCAGGGTACGATCCTCCGCAGCCCTCTGCTCGGCCGCAATCCGCTCGTCTTCTTTTCTGCGGATCGTCAGAACGCGAGCGTCCTCAGCCGCCTGCGTGGCGCCCCGGGCTACGGTTCCAATGGCTGAACTCGACTGTTTCCGACGTAAGTAATCCTCGGCCCGGTCCAGAGATGTCTGGGCCTGAGCCAGTGCATCCGGCGCATATTGCTCGGCTCCGGTTGCCTGTGCAATCGCCATCGCGTTGCGGGCTTCCAACAACGTCAACGGCACGCGTTTGGCTTGTTCGCGAGTTATTTCAGAAGCCGGAAGCTGATTGCTGGCCAAATCTACTGTGTATTCACCCTTTTCCGTGGCCTCGTAGCGCGCGCTCACGGGTTGTTCCCAGCCCTTCGTGTCTTTGCGGATTTCGTTTTCGAGCACCGTGAAATTGCTGGGGCGAGTCACTGCGAAATAGGGCTCGGCAGTAACTATCATTCCGAAGGCCTGCAGATTGGCGGTCACATGGATCCGAACTTCGTGTTTGTCATTCGGCACAACCTCGCCGAGATTCACCGGGCGGCCTTCTGGTGTTATCGCCCACAAGACATAGGTCAGGTATTCCGGTCCGTAGTAGTTTGCGTCGCGTATATTCTTGAACTCGGCGTTGATCTCAATCCGGCCCGCTTTGCTGTCCACTTTTGCTTCTCCGGCACCATCCGGCATCAGGCTGGTTCCCCGGAAATCGACCTTTGTAGAGCCATTCCGGTGGCGATAGTTAACTGCCTGCACCGTTCGGGCCACTACCTTAATCCGGTAGACAGGAGTTTTTTCCATAGGAGTTACCACCACATCGTTTTGCTGGATATCCTGTGCGGCCAGCGTGAGGGTGCAAAGTGAAAGACCAACGACCAATACAAAGCTGCGCATACAACTCCCTGCTTTTGACTTTCGTTTGTTTTAATTACACGTCTTGAAACAGATGAGGATTAGCCAGTGGCATGTTGCCCCGCACCTTGTGGGCCATAACACGCAGCTTCGGCGCTGGAAATTTGTTAACCATCAGGTGCCAGTGCGCATCAGACAAAAAGCCCCGAGTACGACCACGTCGGGGGGAGGGTTCGGTTTGGCTACCATCACTTCCGGTATGACGCCGATCCATTCTGGCGCATCTCTGCTGCAACAATTCCGACAGGTACGTTCAACTACATTGCGGCTTGCCGACCCGCTCTCTGCAGAAGATGCCATGGTGCAGTCAATGCCGGATGCGAGTCCGACGAAATGGCACATGGCTCATACGACCTGGTTCTTCGAAACCTTCATTCTTACAGAGCAACTCGCCGGTTATCGCATCTTCAATCCCGAGTACCGACTGCTGTTCAACTCGTATTACAAGTCGCTGGGTAGCCATCCAGTGCGCCAGCAGCGCGGAACCTTCTCGCGGCCATCTCTCAGCAATGTTCTGCGTTATCGCGAGCACGTTGACGAAGCCATGCATCGCCTGCTTGGACGTGATTTGCAGCCGGAGATTCTCGCACTCGTCGAACTTGGCATGCACCACGAGCAACAGCACCAGGAACTGTTGCTTACCGATATTCTGCACGCATTCTGGACTCAACCTTTGCGGCCTGCCTACGCGCCTCCATCTGACTCAGACCAAACACCTTCGACCGAACCCCTGCGCTGGATCTCGCATTCCGGGGGTGCGGTGGAGATCGGTGCGCCGTCTGAAGGATTTGCATTCGACAATGAACGGCCCCGTCACGCTGTGCTGCTGTCACCCTACAAATTAGCGTCGCGTCTTGCGACGAACGCCGAGTATCTCAGTTTCATTCGCGACAAAGGTTATCAACGCCCAGAGCTGTGGCTTTCAGACGGATGGGACACAGTTTGCCGCGAGCGTTGGGACGCTCCACTTTATTGGGTGAAAGATGGGGAAGGATGGAAGGAGTTCAGTTTGCGTGGCTGGAATCCGCTCAACCCCGCAGCTCCCGTTGACCACGTCAGCTACTACGAGGCAGACGCTTTTGCAAGATGGTCGAATGCTCGGCTTCCACTAGAAGGCGAATGGGAGCAGGCGGCAAAAGGGCGCACCGTCGCCGGAAATTTACTTGAGAGATGGTTGCTTGGCACTCGCCCCGCCAATGCCACGGCACAAAGTAACTCACCAGAGGAGGATCAACTATTCGGAGACCTGTGGGAGTGGACGGCTAGTGCCTACCTGCCCTACCCGGGATTCTGTCCGGCGGCGGGCGCGGTCGGCGAGTACAACGGAAAATTCATGTGCAATCAATTCGTGCTCCGCGGGGGATCATTTGCCACCTCGGCCTCGCACATTCGAGCTACTTACCGTAACTTCTTCCCACCCCATGTGCGTTGGCAATTCATGGGGATCAGGCTAGCAAATCATGAGCGTTAAGCCACTTGTACTGCCTCTGGATGGCAATGCACGCGAGGTGCTCCATGGGCTCACCTCACGGCCCAAGAAACTGCCTCCGAAATTGTTCTACGACGCCGCGGGATCGGCGCTATTCGAGCAGATTACCGAACTGCCGGAGTATTACCTCACGGCGACAGAGCAAGCCATCTTTGAGCTCTATGCGCCTGACATGGTTCGCGCCTCCGGAGGCGCTTCCACCATCATTGAACTTGGTGCAGGTACGGCCAAAAAGACGATGCTGGTTCTTCGTGCTGCGCTTGAACTGCATCGTGCGGTTACATTTATACCTGTCGATCTATCCAGCTACGCGCTGGAAGTAGCCCATCATCGTGTGCGCTCCGAGTTGCCACAAGTCGCTGTGCACCCACTGGTGCTGGATTACACGCAACGCTCGTCCGCTCTGGCTCATCTTTCCGGACGCAAGCTTGTTTTATACATTGGTTCCAGCATTGGAAACTTTGAACCCATGGCAGCCAGCGCCCTGCTACGGCATCTGCGCTCGTCGCTTGGTTGCGGGGACTCGCTTTTGCTGGGCACCGACATGCGCAAACCTGTCGAAGTGCTGCTACCTGCGTATGACGACTCTGCCGGAGTTACGGCGCAGTTTAACCTGAATGTTCTGGCGCGCATCAACCGTGAGTTCGATGCGGACTTCGATCTTGATGCGTTCTCGCACTGTGTGATTTGGAATGAGCGCGACTCCCGTATTGAAATGCATTTGGAGAGCCGCACAAGCCAGATCGTGAACATCGATGCATTGGATATCTCCGTCCCATTTGCCGAGGGAGAAACAATTCACACGGAGAACAGCTACAAGTTCACGCCGGCGATGATTGAAGCGTTGGCAGCGAATGGTGGGTTTAGCATCGAGCAAAGTTGGAGCGATGAGCGTGGTTGGTTTTCTGTAACGCTGCTTCGTGCAGATTGATCGCAGGGGTGGACGCCAAGGAGGGGTGCCCACCTTCGCCTTGCTGCTCTTGCGCGGATAGGGTGGAAAGCGGCGCTATCCGTCTCCGCAACCGCAGAGGTCTGCGCGCGGAAAATAGAGCAACCGCAACTACAAGGGCCTGCAGAGGTGGAGGGCAGAGATTCCCAGGTTATCGCCGCAAATACAGCGGCGCGAACTTGGGGCACCCGACGTTTCTTATGCTACACGCGTGGAAGGATCAACACTTTTCGCTGGGATGTTTTGTTTTCCAGAGAATCTGACGCATCATGCCGAGCAGGACCAAGGCATCGTTTTGTTCGGGATTCAAACGCCTCAGCAACCGGCGAACTTTGTCCAGGGCCGCAGGCTCTCCCGGTGATTGCACGTATCCGCTGATGCACAGAGCCTCTAACAGTACTTGTGAGATTCGCTCCACTTCCTCTGCACTGGCGGATTTCTGTTCTGCTGGCTGCGAGTCATTCGCCTGTCCGCGCGCGAGCTCATAGAGACATACCGCAACTGCCTGCCCAAGATTCATCGAGATGTGCTCAGTTCTCGTTGGAATGTGGATCAGCCAATGGCAGTGGCTCAAGTCTTCGTTGGAGAGCCCGAACTTTTCAGACCCGAACAACAGGGCAACAGGAGCTGTGGCAAGACCTCGTCGCATCATCTCCGCGCCTTGCTCAAGGACGTGGAGCGGATGATGTAATTCTCGTTCGCCCACTGCGGAAGTTCCCACCACCAAACTGCAGTCAGCCACCGCTTCGGCCACGCTGCTGAAGACCTGTGAGTTCAGCAGCACCTGCGAGGCTCCAACAGCTGAGCGCGCACCAAGATAGGAAGGTTCCCATGGAGTGACCAGTCGAAGATTCTGAAAACCGAAGTTGCTCATGGCGCGCGCCGCCGCGCCAATGTTAAGAGGATTGCGCGAACGCACCAGCACTACCCGCAATTGGTCGAACCATGGACGCACGATCATTGATGCGGGAGACGTGTCCGGTTGCTGTAGTTTACTGGTCATCTGGTGTCCATCTGGGTTGGATTCTTGATGCCTCTTGACGGGGTGGAAAGAACAAACGCAACTCCGACTTCAGGAACAACACCACTGCGGATTTGGAGGGCGTTGCAATCCCATGTTAGCCAAAAGAAGGCTAACATGGGGCACCCGGCATTTCTATCGTCCCGCCTTCTCCGGCGCTGGATACTCCGGCAGTTTGTCTTTGTTCGATGTTTGACGTTTTACCTCCAGGTCGTCAAACAAGATGGATGGGGCTACCAGGCTGTGGGGGACCGGCAGGAGTTCGTTGTCAATGAATTGATCGTTCCCGGCCGCGACAATATTGCTGCGCATGGAGCGCTGATCAAGATCGCCAAACAGTGCGCCGCGCACCAACTCTTCATGGCCGTCCTTCACCCACACGCGATAGAGCAAACGTGGCATGCGGGGTCCACCCATGGTCGTGGCATAGTAGCCATATTCCAGACCGCGGTCTTTGCAGATTGCGATCAGCTTCTCCTTGAGTGCCTGGGGAGCAACCGCATCGTTCGAGCGCACTAAGAGATTCCCCAATCCTGGCGCAGGCCAACTCAGTGGTAAACTTGCGCGCCCATGGCCATTCGAGGAAGGGAAGTCGCGAATCGGTTGGCGCCCAAGCAGATAGTTGACCAGCACGCCCTTTTCAATCAGCGGAACTCTCTTTGCCTGCACTCCTTCGTCGTCTACTTCATAGTGCCCGAGCAGCGCCGTGCCCTCAATGGAAGCGAGGGTCGGGTCGTCCACCAGGGTCAGAAACTCCGGCAGGACCCGAGTCTTGTAGCTGCTGGCAAACAGTCCCCGAGTCCGGGCATTCTGCCCAAGCTCCGGTCTCGTTCCCAGCAAGTTGTCTCCAATGAGAGATGAAAACACCGCCGAAGCCGAATCTGCCGAGAGCAAGACTGGGCCATGATAGTCTTCGTCCGCAAGCGGAGCTTCGCGGAGGTCTTTCAACGATGCCATGAGTTCGGTTGCACGAGCCTGAAACTCAGCCGCCTTGGGAAGATCTCGAAGCGATGCTGCGGTGAATCCAGAAGAACGCTCCAGGCGCATTCCATCTTCGGCTTGCGTGTTGCCGTTAAACATCAAGCGATAGAGTTCTTCTCCGCTGCGCACCACGGTTCCTTCGGAATTCACGTAATAGCGGTTCACCGCCTTAAAACTCAACGAAGCCCCCAGAAACTGCACCTTTGGGTCATGACTGTACAGGCCAGAAGCATCACGCAGCATTTTTAGCCAGGGTTCGCGCTCTATCTTCAGTTCGACCACGGGCCTCAGCGACTGCACGGCTTCCGCGCGCGCAAAGTCATCCACTGGATGATCGATTGTGAGCTGCTTCAAGCGCGCCTGTTTGGCAGTCAGAGCTTCTACGGCGTGCTTGTAAGCCTTGTCAGTTGCACTCCACACCTGGAACCGGAAAGCCTGCGCATCGTTATCGAGAGGAACGACTTCGATTGCGCCTTCGCCCCGTGCGCTTGAACTATCTTGCTTGTAATCTCCCAGGCGCACACGCACCAGCAGGAAGCGAATTCGTGAGCGCACTTCGCTGCGCACTGCACCCAGCGCGGTGTCAGCTTCCCAGGAGTCAACGTCCACCACACGATAATCGATAAAGTATGGAACCGACATGTCGGCCAGACGGAGTTGGGCTTTGGAGCGTGCCATCTCTGTCTGAAGATCGCGCAGAATTGGATCCTCCGCACCCTGCGTACTCTTTGGTTCAGCAGCAAATGCGCTGGTTATTCCGAGCAGCACTGCAAGGATAAGCGGCAATCTCTTCAGAATGGTTTTCATTGTTGGCCCCCAGCGCGTGCCGGTCTCTTGACTTGGTCTTCAAATCCGGGCGGCGGCAGGATTGGCAACCGTTCGTTGGAATGGGCTCGTTTCTGTACCTCAATTTCGGAAAACAAGATCGCCGGAGCTGCCGCGGAAACTGCTACTCCGCCCGACTCCGCGCCACATACACCGTTGAATACCGAACTCGTATCGCCGGTCACCAGGATACGGCTCATCGCTGCCAGTGGCGTTCCCACAATGTCCACGCCGCGCACCAGTTCATCGGGGCGGCCGTCCGCGTACACTCGCCAGACCATTACAGGCAGAACCTGAAAAGCCTGCGGCGCCGAACGCTGAGTCAGAGTGAACCCACCCTGAATATCCTCGAAATAGAGTCCATAGGGCTTGCCTTGCTTCTTTACTTCGTCGAGCAATCTCTGCCGAAGCTCAGAGTCCTTCACCGTATTGGTCGAACTGACGATCAGGTTTCCCTGGCGACCAACCGGCATGTAGCCTGCCTGCGAACGCCCGTGGCCGTTGGAGTGATCGAAACTCGCAATCGGCATACGCGACATCAGAAAGTTGCGCAGAATTCCATTCTTGATGACTTCGACCTTGGTTGCTGCTACGCCTTCATCGTCATATTCGTACCAGCCAGCCAGCCGCGTTCCGTTCAATGAACGTAGCGTCGGATCATCCGTGACGGAGAGGAATTCAGGCAAAACAGCTTGATTCAACTTCTTGGTAAAGGTCTGTCCTTCTTCGTCGCCCCTTTGCCGCTGGCCCTCTAAGCGGTGACCGAGCACCTCGTGGAAGAATACCCCGGAGGCGCGGCCAGAAAGCAATGCGGGACCATCGTAGGGCTCGGCCACTGGAGCTTCGCGCAGAGCCTTCAGATCCTTGGCCATTTGCTCTACCCTTGCGTCGATCTCTGCCGCGGGAGGCAACTTGTCCATTGAATCAGCCTGAAAAGTCTCCACCCTCATCAGTTCCATTCCATCTTCAGCGCGGGTCTGCGCCTGGATTGCGACACGTATCGTAGTGTCGGGCATCACCACGCGACCACCTTCGCTGGACACGAAGCGCTGCAGCGTCTTCTCACCGGTCACCATAACGCCGGAAGAATAAATGTATGAATACTTGCCGAAGGCCGCAGAAAAGCGACGGGCAAAGGCTTCCATTGCCTTCTGTTCCGGGGCGGGGGCAACTTCCTTGTAATCGGTATGCGCCTGTGCGGTCTCTTTACTAAAGTCCGCCGACAGGTCGTCTTCCTTGGCCTTCACAAGCGATTTGGTCTGCACATTGAGAAAGGCGCTTGATGCTTTGCGGTACTCGCTGAAAGTCAGTCGCCATAGGGCATGAGCAATCGCGTCAGCATCGTCATCGAGGGGAAGCGTCTCGGTGTTGATTGCGGAAGGGCGATTCGGACCGTGCGCATTGTCCAGTGCAGGAGTGCCAACCCGCATGATCACATCAGCCATCCGTTTGCGCCCGGTTGTGCTGGTGACGAGACTGCCATTCATTCCTACTGCGAGTGATACCTGCTGGTCATAGACCGTGTAGCTGATGAAGTAGGCTGCCGGAGTTACTTTGCCCAACTCTCCCTTGGCGCGAAGCAGTTCCTTCTCCATGCTTGCGAGGACGACGTCTTGTTTTTCAGGCGTCACCGTCGTAGCAAAGGCATGCGGTTGGCCGCATAGAGTTGCTGCGAGCCCCACCAGCCAGTAAGCACGAATCAGTTTTCTCATCTCAGGTATTTCTCTCCCTAATGGCACACGTCTCGTAATTGCCAATGCTAGACGTAACCTGGCGCTCGTCGTGTCCGCATGCGGCACGGTGGCGGTAGAACTACTTGTAAAGCTGAAGTTTAAAGCAGGGAAGCGCAAATATGCTCATGAATTCCTGCCTTACGGGGTATCTTCGCCACAAAAGCAAGTCGAAAACCGTAGTCGCCTTGCGGCAATCTGCCCGCAAAACCATGAGAGGCCGCCCTGGGGCAGCCTCTCATTTGATCGTTTCTAACGATGAGTTAGCTAGAAGGTGACGCGAACCGCTAACTGCGCAGTGCGCGGACAACCTCCGCCCAAGTACGGGTTGCCGCTGCCCACGTCAGGAGTCGCCGTGGTTTGCACGAATTGAGGTCCGTTCAAAGCGCCGCTCGTTCCGTTCGCAAATGCGGTCGGGTCAGAGCCGCCCACAAGCCGTCCCTTGCTCGGAGTGCCCGGATTCGCCACAAAGTGACTGCTGCCAAAGGCATCGACCGAGAAGCCCGGCAGTAATGGGTTGCTCAGGTTCACGTGGTTGAAGATGTTGAAGACATCGGCCCGAAGCTGCATCGTCACTTTTTCGCTCAGGTGTGAGAGCTTGGTGAGCGAAAAGTCAAAGTTCGTAAAGTTGGTCGCATTGAAGGCGTTGCGGCCCTCGTTGCCGATGTGCTGTGTTCCGGCGACGCAGCCACCTGCGTCGTTATCCCAGGTGCAGGGTGCGGCGAAAGCTGCCGCGTTCAGCAGGTTCACGCCATGGTTCGCCGGATTGATGCTGTGCTTGGCCTGCGGATTGCCGATGATGTCCGGGCGTCCAAACCACTCGCCAGTGCCGTTGTAGTCGCCTTCAAACAGGTAGCTGACCGTATAAGGCTGGCCGGTAGCAAAGTTGAACATGCCGTCCAGCGCCCATCCGTTGGTTAGCCATTTGGCGGAGTTGTACTTCGGCAGGTTGTAGGTCCAGTACCACTGCATGTGATGCCGCACGTCGAAGTTGGAACTAGCCCGTTCACCCCTCGGATTCAGGCTGTTATCGGGTTGCGCAGCGTTGGGGACGAAATCCAGACCGTCGCTGGCGGTATCAATGGAGTGAGCCCAAGTGTAGTTCAATGTCGAAGTCAGGCCGTGCCAGTTCTGCAATTTCAAACTTCCTTGCAATGAGTTGTAGTTCGAAAGTGCACTGGTTTCAATCTGATTGACGTAGACAAAGTTCGGGTAGGGAGTCGTTCCGCTGGGGTTTGCTGCGGTAATGCTGCGCGGGTCGATCTGGTTGATGTCGCGGAAGTGGAACAGGTGGCGTCCTTGCGAACCCACATAGCCAATCTGCACCGCAACCTTCCTGGTTACCTGTGACTCGATGTTCAGGTTGTAGGAGACGTATCTTGGCGTAACCAGCTTCTGCGAAACCGTGAACGCGCTGCTCGAACTGTAATCGCCGAAAACCGGCTGTCCGGAAACGATAGTCGAAACCGTCGATCCGGCGAATCCAACGTTGTTAAACGCTGGCCCTGCTTCTGCTGCATTCGTATTCCATGGCTGGTTGCCGACAAAAAAGTCCTGCGATGCGCCGTCATAGAAAACGCCGATGCCAGTGCGAACCACCATCTTGCCGTTGCCTAGCACGTCGTCCACCAGGCTGAAGCGCGGCCCAAAGTTCTTGAAGTCCTTCGGATACAGCGCGCTTGGTCCACCGTTGGTGCCTACAGGTACCAACCCGCCGCCATTTGCCGTGCTAAACAGGCTGAACTGATGGTTCTGTTCGCCCACCACACCAAAATAATCCCAGCGTACGCCGTAGTTTGCAGTCAAGCGGTTGGTCACGCGCCATGAATCCTGGAAATAAGCGCCAGTGCCGTTCTGGTGGGTGTAGCGCGTGCTGGAGCAGTTAGGCGAAGAGCCGCAGTCAGCCGAGGAGCCGCCACCGCTGATATTTCCAAGGAGGAAATTTTGAAGGGCAGTATTGAGGATCACCGGATTACCACTGGCATCCAGGATTTGGTTTCCATTTGCGTCGGTCTGATAGGTATCGACAAAGCTCAGTTTGCCACGGTGGCCGGAGTCGATGAAGCTGTTAATGAACGTGCGGCGCCACTCGTAGCCCATCTTGTAGTTGTGCTTGCCCTTCGTGATCGAGACATTGCCAAAGAGCTGGTAATTTGTGTCGACCCGTCCGCGGGAGTCACTGCTCGTTGTTCCGATTGGGCTGTAGCCTGCAATGCTGATGGTCGGCAGGCCGAAGTCACGCGAGGCACTAAATCCTGGTGGCAGAGTATCCAATCCGATGCTTCTCGGGTCAAACTTGGCGTCTTGCGGGAGGAAGTCCTGGAGGAAGCGGTTATAGCCGCCGCGCAGCTCGACAACTACGTTCGACTTCGGAACCGAAGTGTAAGACATCGATGCGATGTTCACGTGAGTTGGGGTCGCGGTGTTGAAGCCCGGCGCGCTGCCGCCCGTGTTGAGCATTCCCAATGGGAAGCTTTGTGTGCCATGGCTGTAGAAATAGCGTGCAGTCAGGAGGTCACCCGGGCTGAACAGATGCAGGTGCTGGTCAAGCTTCAGGATCAGATTGTCGCTGTTGTTGAGGAATGGCGTGGTAAAGGTCGTCGGCGCTGGACCGGTGCCGGTGGCCGGGAGAGCACCCCACGGACTTCGGGCTAGCAAGTTCTTGATTACAGGATTGATTCCGCCTACTGCCGTGATGTCGGCCTGAGTGGGCACGTAGCCTAACTGGGGCAGGCCGCCGTTTTCACGCTGACCTTCGTAGGAGGCAAACCAGAACGACTTATCCTTCACGAACGGGCCACCGATAGAGCCGCCGAACTGATGGTTGGTGAATGCGTTCTTCGGCTGATCCGTGGTGTTGAAGAAGTTGCGTGCGCCCAGCGCGTCATTGCGGAAGTACTCGAAGGCGCTGCCGTGAATCTGGTTGGAGCCGGACTTGGTGACGATGTTGACCGTAGCGCCAGAACTGCGCCCGAACTCGGCCTCCGGGCTGCCGGTGACTGGAATCTCGGCCAGCGCATCCACGGGAAGGATGGTCGATGGGCATCCCCACACACCCGCCTGGTTGATGGCTGGCAGGTTGCGGTAGCCGTCATTCATGTCCGTGCCGTCGAGCAGGTAATTGTTGGAACGGCCGCGATTTCCATTCAGGCTGAATAGCCCATAGGAGCCTGCCGATTCCGTGGAACCCACTGGATCACTGGCAGCTCCCGGCACCAGTTCCAGAAGCTTGGTAAAGTCGCGGCCGTTGACCGGCAACTCAGCGGCTTCGGCTGCCTCAATCATGCCGCCCGTAGTATTGGAGCTGGTTTCGACCAGAGGCACGTCGGCATTCACTTCAACCAATTCCTTGACTTGACCCGTAACAAGCTTTGCATCTGCACGCGCGGGAGATCCAACACCCACCGGAATCTGATTCAACGTGGTGGTCCGGAAGCCCTCTTTTTCGATGGTGACGCTGTATGTGCCCAGTGGCAATTCGGAAGTTTGGTATCCGCCTTGATCATTGGTTTCCACGGTGCGCGACAATCCGGTGCCAATGTTGAAGACTTTTACATGCGCCCCAACCACCGCCGCCCCTGTAGGATCCGTTACCGTTCCCTGTATGCTTCCGCGAAAAGTCTGTCCAAAAGCACAACATGCAAATATGGCGAAAAAAACAAATAGTACAGCTACTGAGCGGCTTCTCATCTTGGCCGGGCTCCTTGTTTTATTTTTTGGCGCGCAGAGGAAAAAGGTGCAGAGATTTGGCTGATAATAACACGAGAGTTGCTGTTCTGCGACAAGGAAGTGGGCGGGTTTTGTTCAATGCAAAAAGGAGGCCGTGTTTCGGCCTCCCTTCCATGTTTCAGCTACTGGGTCCCAAGGCCGCTATCGGCCATGTCCTTCGTGACCGCCACCACCTGCATGGCCGCCGCTGCTCGCATGCCCACCGCTCGCGTGGCTTGCGCCACTTGGACGGCTAGCGGCTCCACTTGGGCGACTTCCTCCAGCGGGTCGGCTCGCGGAGGCTCGAGGAGCACCTGCTCCCGGTCCCCGGCTATAGTTTCCCGGAGCCCGGCTGGCGCTAGCACCCGGACGATTGACCGTTCCTCCAGAGCGTACGTTGTTGCTCACTCCACCCTGCCGGTTGAAGCCAGCAGCGCCGCGATTGCCCACGCCTGCCCGATTAATGTTTGCACCGCCCCGGTTGAATCCAGCACCGCCACGGTTAAATCCAGCGCCGCCGCGTGCGTAGGAGCCGCGAGTTCCAGCGAATGACCTGGGCGGACTGCCTGGACGACTAAAGCCACGATTGATCACCGTCGTGCTGCGCGTAATGTAGGTGTTGTGGTTGAAGAAAACGCCACGACCGCCGCCCCAGGGACCGTGCCAACCCATTCCCCAGTGGCCCCAACCCCAGCCCCAATGTGAGAAGACGCCGATGCCGATCCCAACTCCAAAACCGATCGCCAGACCACCCCAGAATATCCCGGGAGGCGGGCCGTAATAGTAGCCCGGATACATTGGGAATGGTGCTCCATAAACCGCCCATGGATCGTAGACAGGGACGTAGACCACTGCCGGATTTGCAGGAGCAATTGCGATTGCGCCGGCATCATTGGTGACCGTCTGCTGCGGCGTGCTGCGTAACTGGCCGGCAGCCTGGGCCTTCTGGCGCATGGCCTGTACCGAATCCATCACGTCTTGTGGCTGGTTGTAGTAGGCATTACCCAGATCCGTAGTCCACTGAAGGTTCCGGTCAAGCTGAGCCAACACTGTTGGAAACGCGATCAGGGCCTTTACGCTCGGGTCCCAATTGCGCGCGTCCGCGCCAGCAGCGATCTGTTCCGCAGGAGCGTTACCCTGGGCCTGCCGCCAGCGATCTGCTTCGACCACCTGCGTCGGATACGTAGCGGCCGCAAGAATCTGTGCCACCAAGGCGTCAGGATAGAGCGCGATTGGCGCTACAAGTTGGTCTAACTGAGCGGCCGACAGGGGCTGTCCCTGCGGTGCTTGCTGGCCATTATCTGGCGGAGGAGCCTGTTCAGCGCCGGGCGGCGGTGCAGATTGAGCGAATGCCCCACTCTGCCCCATCGGAATCATAATCATCAGTGCGCTCAGTAATACTGCCAACCCCTGCCGGGACAGTTGTCCAAGTTTCTGGCCCGCCGTAACCGGGGTCTGTCTCGGTTGAAGAATGTCATGAGCCATATCTCCCAACCAACCGGTACTTTTCGTGCCAATTTCATCGAGTTTCATAAATTTTGCTCCTTACACGCGCCGCAGTCGATCTGCACATATACCGCAGGTAATATAAGAAACCCGAACCGGCTCACGTAGTTTCGCCAACCGTCAGAAACTTCTTTGTGGCCGCAAGGGAATCGTTAATTCTTTGAATTCAACAAGGGAAACCGCCAAACGGCAAGCGTCGGTACAGGGCCGACGCGAAAAAACGACACCCGTACAATAGCATCGTTGACGGCGATTCTCAGAAAAAGATGATGGTAGGTTTTTGGACGTGCATCTGCGGAGCACCGTGAGAGTCCGATGGACGACCTGAGTCGCGAGAGCAAATAGCCCACAAACTCACACCGAATAGCCGACCAGCAGCGTGGCTATTCGGTGTGAGTTCGGCGTTCTCGCTCTAATGCCTCTCTCCGGGTGTTCGTTTGCCCTGCACTTTATACACTACCGACTGGCGTACGGTCCTCACCCAATTTCCATTCTGTTCCGATATCTCTGCCCAATCTCCGTACACATTCCCGACGCCAATTATCGGCAAAAGCAAGTGCGAGTACCCTAACGCACATACGGTGCCGGCGGAAATCGAAAATATTTATGGTTGTGATCAATCTTTGTTATTCCAGCGCCTACTTTTCGGTGGCCGCCTTCGACTCACGTAGAAGCTTGAGAGCCGCCAGCAGAGTGCGATCGAACCGCTCGCGTTCTGATTTAATCTGTTCTGGCGACCATTCCCAAAATCCGCGACCAGATTTCATGCCCAGCCGACCTTCGGCAACGAGGTTTTTCAAGACGGGGATTGGCTCAGCGCTGGTGGATAGCGACGGATAGATCGATCGGGCGGCGGAAATCTGTGTGTCCAACCCGGCGAACTCTTTTTGTAGTATCGGGCCTGCCGCGACATATCTGAACCCGAAGCCGTAGCGAACTGCGGTATCAACATCCTCAGGCGTCCCCAGCCCTTCTTCGATTACAGAGAAGGCTTCGCGCATGAGCGCATGCTGAATCCGGTTGGCAAGAAATCCTGGTACATCACGGTTCACCCGAACCGGCATGCGTCCGACTGATTTCATAATGTCGTAGAGAGTGTCGATCGCAGCCGTATCAGTAAACTCGCCACGCACAACTTCGACGCAGGGGACCAGGTGGGCGGGCGCGAAGAAGTGCAGGTTCGCCATGCGGTTGCGCGTTTTGCAATCTCGCGCGATGTCGGTGATGCGAAATCCAGATGCGTTGGAGCCAATCGGAATGTGAACTGGCACCACATGATCTAGGTTCGCGAAAACCTTGTGCTTCAAATCAAGCCGCTCGGGCGCAGCTTCGAGGACAAGTTTGACATTCGTCCAGTCGATCTCTTCCATGGACTTGACGATGTGAAGACGTTCCGTTTGGAATTCTCCTTCAAGTTGTGCGACGGAAGAGCGCACTCTCTCACGACGCAAATCCCAACTGGTTGTATCGGGTTCTGCCGCTTGCACGTGCCATCCGGCCGCCATAAAAATCGCGCCGACATCGCATCCCATAAGACCAAAACCAACAATTGCAATCGTTTCTGTGCCCATAGTATTTTCCGATCCTCCCGGCCAGATCTCCCGGCCTTTCCATCTTTAAGAAACTGCGCGGCATTAACCAGTGAAGTGCTGAGAAACTACTGGCCAACACCTCCCGAATCAGATGATTTCCGTGCTCTTTGAATATTACTCTCGGTGGGGAGGGCGCAATCAGAATCAAGCGCAGGCAATTCTCCGGTCTCAATTTCAGAGCCAGCCTGAGACCTTTAGCATCCAAAGCAATCCGCTTAGGGTGAAAAACGAAACCGTCGTGGCCAGCAGCAGCGCGGCGGCGCTTTTTGCCTCCTGCCCATAGTGGTGGGCCAGGATTGTGTAGATTCCCAACATCGGCATTGCTGCCGACAGCATGATCGCTGTCAGGAGTTTGGGCTCAAGCCGTGGCAGCCCGATCCGAAATGCCAGGAATGCCATGCCAGACACTGCCAGGGGATGAAGAATTAGTTTTCCGGCGGTGATTGGAACGGCTGACCTCACCATCCCATGCAGTGAGTTTCCGACCAGTACGCCGCCGACCACGAACAGCGAAACGGCGCCGCTCGAGGACGCGAAGAGCGCCGTAGTGCGTGTGAGAATTTCGGGTAACCGCCACCCCGCGAATGATACGAATGTCCCGGCGATCATGGCTAGAATCATGGGATTGCGTGCCAATCTGGAGCCGGACGAGATCAGCATATCTTTCAGCGGCAGATGGGCATGAACTTCCCGGTCTGCTAACACGAACGAAAGGGGCAGAATGATGAGATTTTCTACCATCATGTTCAGCGCGGCGGCCACCGCAGCAACGTGGGGCATGGTCAAGAGCAGGATTGGATAGCCAACATACCCGCTGTTTGAACATGACATGCCCATGGCAACGATCGCACTCTCAGTCTTGCCACAGTGCCCTATCCGTCGACTGAGTTGGTAGCCAATTCCGAGTGCGAGAAGCGACCCGGTGATATAAATCAGCAGATAACTTACGTTGAATATCTCTCTGACTTGACGCTGGGAAATGGCGCTGAAAAGCAGCGCGGGCAAGGCCAAATTCACGACAAACTTGCCCAGCACGCGCATATCCTGCTTAGCAAATAGCCCCAATCGAGTGGTCAAAAATCCCAAGGCGATGGCAACATAGATGGGCCCGGTGATGGAGATAATCTCGAGCATCAGAGCTCGATGGAGCGCGTGCCCGGGAGGGAGTCGAAGAACTGCGCCCGGTCGAAGCAGGCGACTAGAATGGCATCCATCTATCTACTCTGAAGGTTCCTACAGCCATTCGTCAAACTGCTTTACTGAAAGTCCGTATCACATGAGAGCTAAGGAAAACTTTGACCATGAAGGAGATATCGGGTGGCGGCGCACTCCCGCTGCAATACGCCACCACCCTCCGCTTTTCACTGGGAGAATACCCAGCTAGCAGCGTTTTCTGATTGGTCCACACCAATCGCGATTATTTAGCGGCGTCTACTGCGTTGTTATCCGGCTTGTTACGTAGGTATGCATAGTTGAAGCTGAGTCCATTAAACTTCTCGGCTTCGTCAGCGAATTTTGCCGCTTCGTTCGACTTGCCAGCAACCGTCAACGATTGCGACGTCATGTAGAGAATCCGGGGATCCTGCTGATTAGCTTGCTTAAATTCAGCGACTGCGGCGTCTCCGTGCTTTTCGGCGAGGGCGATCATTCCGGCCAACTCGTGCTGCTGCCTAACCTCGAAGGGCCGGTTTTTGAGGGCCACTTGCCTGGCGTATTCGGCGGCTTTCGTCTTGGCTGTCACAAGGTCCTTTCCCATGACCGCGACACGGCCCTCCTCGAAGATCAGGTTGCGTCGTGCGGCAGCCTTCACCTCTTCCGGCACCTTTGACTTCTCAAGCGTTGAAACGGATAGCTTGTAACTCGCGCGAGCCTCATCGAAGCGGCCTGCCTCGCGCAAAATGTCGCCGATCTGAGCCAGGTCAACGGACTGAGCGGCAGCATCGTGCTCCTTTTCGGCCAATGCTGAGCCAGCCTTAATCTCTTCGATTGCCTTGTCGGTCTTCCCGTCGTGCACGTAGGAGTTGGCTATCCAGAGGTGCGAGGCACGACGCTCACCTGTATTGCGCGCGACGTCGTTGATTTTCGCGAAAGAGGTTCGTGCTTTTTCAGTGTCTCCCATATAGAGAAAATCGTTGCCAATGCCTATGTAGGACGCGATGAAGTTGGGGTCTATCGAGAGGGCCTTTTGATAAGCCTTGATGGAGTCATCGAAGCGTCCCATTTTCATCAGCAGCTCGGCGTAGGAGTCGTAGGGATTGGGATCGTCGGGAATCAACTCGGTGTATTTCTTGAACGTCTTTTCCGCGTCATCGTAGCGCCCCAGGAAGCGATACGCGTAGCCGAGTTGATTGTATGGTGCAGTGTAAGACGGGTTGATCTGGATCGCCTTTTCAAAATATTGAACCGCCGTGTGGTAATCCTGCCGGCCGAAATACGTTACGCCGAGCACCATTTGAGCTCGCTCGTCGTTGGGAAAGAGCTTTACGAGGGTTGTGTAGTGGCTGAGTGTTACCGCCGGATCTCCTTTCATTCCGGCCTCCTGTCCAAGGATGAGGTGGCGCTCCCCTTCTGTCACCTTGGGTGCGAGAGAGACCGCATGGGTAACGGCGTCAAAGAACTCGTTCGGCGTTCCTGCCGTGTTGGCCAGTCCAACGTAGGCAAGAGCGAAATTGTGATCGAGCGCGATTGCCTTCTCGAATTGAACTCGGGCGTCGGTGGCTCGGAGTTTCTCACTGAGGTCACGCCCCTTCAGATACAACTGCCGAGCTTCCTCCGATGAGGTGGTGATGGGAATTTTATCGGAAGTCGTTTTTGCCGAGCCAGGGTGTGCGTCAGCCGCCGCGCAGCCAGCCAATAGCAGAAAGCAGGCAAGTGCCCGCGCGAAAATTCTTGTGTGCGTCATGAAGAACCTCCAGGAACTGGTAAAGGGCTGGAAGCGTTACAGGTTGCTGGCGCAGAGAGTATGTGGCCCATCGGTCACCGGAACCACCTCCGGTCGTGCAGGGTGTTCGCTTCCGTCCGAATTGGTTTTCGAAATGCAGGGTCATGGAGAGCACTGAGGGTGCACCGCTCTGGTTCGAGATGTTGAGGCGCGGAGGGTGGTTGCAGCACCGTTTGTAAAACGTTGTCAATTCTCTGGGCGACAACGGTCCTTGGCGCGGGCTACGCTGAAAGATTGCTACCCCACTTGGCGCTGGATACAGTGCGGGGGCGCACTTCTGCAGCGCCTATTCTTGAACGCATTGAGCGGTTCGGTCGGCTTGTTAGCGATTGTGAATTCGGTGTCGAATGGCGGCGCGTGGACTCGAACCACGGAACTGAAGGGGTAGCGCCCGGGGGACGAGTTACCTAGTCCCCCGGACGGCAAAGATCAAGACCGACGAGCGTAGTCTATGCAGGAACTACCCTTAACTTGGTTACCGGATACTCATGGAGTTTCTTGAGTCCATCGTTTGTGAAAACACAAGTTGTTCCGACCCACAGACCTTTTTTCGTGCCGGGAATAACGGGAAAAGCCACGATAGTTACGCACTGTCCGGGTTTGTAAACCCAGTCCAGATCACGCTGGGTGATACGGCTCGGAATACTGGGGTCTTCGACCGCTCCTGCGTGCGGGCGATGGTTGTAGGTGCTCCAGCCACTGAGCAAAGGCAGACCGGTGATATACCCTGCCGACCTGAACGGTTCCAGAAATTTGCTGACGTCCTTGCCGGTCATACCGGGTTTGATTTCGGCAATGGCCTTGTCGTGAACGGCGACCGCCGTTTCGAACATCTTCCGATATTCGGGGGTGGGCTCGCCGATGAAGAAGCAGCCCCAGATCTTTCCAAAATACAACCCGTAGCCCAACGCAACCTCGGTCGTTACGACCTCTCCAGCCTTTAGTGCGCGATGGGTGGGAAAGAAATCGGGATAGAAGCGATCCGGATTGGTCATCGATGTCGAGCCGATGTGCGAGAAGGGGTAGCGGCCACCGAAGCGGTTGGCGACCCCATCCAGAATTCCGCGCAGATCCGAATGGCGAGCTCCCACTTTGCTGGCGAGAAAAAGCTCCTCATGTCCAACATCACACAGCGCCCCAGCCTTTTCCATAAGCGCGATTTCCTCCGCGCTCTTCGCCAGGCGGAAGTCTTCGTACCAGTCGGTTACCGTCTCGAAGGAAGCGTTGGGGAACGTTTTGGTCAGGTGTTCATGATGCTCATGGGGAAGGGTGATCGTCCACCAGCTTGGCAGCGGACCGACGATGCCGATTTTGCCCTTTTCCAGGCCGAGTTCCTTCAGCCGTGCACCGACTGACGTGATGAGATCGAATCCTCCGACACGCACGTCCTCAATGGCTCCGCACTCTTTGGCATTCGCAGCATGGAGCGCAAAAGATATGAATAAGCTTGGGTCCTCGGTCAGCGGGAGAACGACATAACTGTGGGGAATCGCAGTGTAATTGGACAAATAAACTGCATTGACCTGTCCTGTATCCGTGCCTCCCCAATGGTAGGCCCCATAGATGATCAGGCAATCGAGCCCCTTCTGCTTCATGGAGGCGCGGATCGTCTGTCGCCTGTTTGCATATTCCTGTTCTGAAAACGGTGGAAAGAAGTCGTTTGGCGCTAGCACTTGTGTCCTTTCTAATGGTCGAGCGACTCTACAAATACTAACCCGGAATTTCCTTCTTGACCCTGAAAACCCTGAGCGCTGGTACTTGCTATGCCGCTACAACTCCTTGCAACAGAGGATTTTGCGAGGAACTGTCCGGCAACTTCACACAGCTGGGATGCGAGCAGCCTCAAAAGCGCCTGAATTCATCGGGCAGCAACACTGGCAGCCCGAGCCAGCTCCGTAAATTGACATTCATTGACGACGAAAGGACCGACCTCGGACAACGCCTTCACCACGTCGCGAATCGTTTATGCAAGCTCGCAAAACACAGCGCTGCTGCTCAAGGGGCAGTGAAGGCTCAGTAAGTTCCTTCGCAAAGAAATCATGTCAGTCATTGTCGAAATACTCGACGGAAGCCTGCTAGCGCAGCACCACGTCGGGAAACGATGGCCACACAAATCAACTGCAGCATGAACAAATAAATCCAAAAAAGAGGACGCAATGACCGAGAGTAGCACTACACATCAAGGCAGCAAACCGGCAGCTGCCAAGGACGCGCAGTTCAACACCGACCGCACCTATCCGGGCCGGTGGACGATCACCTTCAGCAACCCGCCGATCAATATGTTTGTTCCCGCAACGATCGTCGAATTGGGAGCGCTGATGACCGACCTCGAGGCGGACCCGTCCGTGAAGGTCGTCGTGTTTCAGTCGGCGAATCCCGATTTTTTCGTCGCCCATCTCGACGTAGCAAAGGCAGTTGGACGGCCAGAGGTGCTGGGCCTTTGGCGCGACTTTGTGCTGCGCCTCTCGTCCACGCCAGTCGTGAGCATCGCCAAGGTTCGCGGTCGCACGCGCGGCATCGGGAACGAGTTCGTGCTGGCCTGCGACATGCGCTTCGCCAGCCGGCAAAGCGCCCTTTTCGGCAATCCCGAGATCGGCGTTGGACTCGTCCCGGGCGGCGGAGCGCTTGAATGGCTCCCGCGCTTGGTTGGCCGGTCGCGCGCACTGGAGTTCTTGCTCAGCGGCGATGATTTCGATGCTGACGTAGCGGAACGGTATGGCTGGGTGAACCGCACGCTGGACGATAACGACCTCGACTCGTTTGTGGATGCACTTGCCCGGCGTCTGGCCTCGTTCGACCGTGAGGCGCTAGGCGCGGTGAAGGCCCAGGTCAATCGATTTGGGACGCCGACAGCTCCCGAACTCAAATCGAGCACTGACATATTCTTTTCTGCCCTGGCCTGGCCGGGTCAGCAGGCGCGCCGTGCCAAGATCCGCAGCATGGGTTACGGCGTTCCGAGCGACTTCGAGCTGAACTTTGGCAGGCACCTGCCTGCGCTCGGGCAGGCGGACAGCGATGACGTGGATACTCAGGCAGACTGATCGTCGCCGGGATTTCTAAACTCAGCGCCGACGTTCTCCGCCATCATCGACGCGCCGCTCGAAAAGGTTGCAAGTGATAGATTCTTTTGGTGGCGGCGCGTGGACTCGAACCACGGACCTACGGATTATGAGATGTACTTTCCGAAGGGCCGCCACATGGATTCAATCACTTACATTCGGTAGACAAGTCATGTTTCGGGGTTGCACGGGCGCATCCGGCACTCAACTGACAACCTAAGTGGCAACCGACTCGTAGCTCGCGACTGCGCGAGTCCGGGGCGGTTGCTTCGCGCTTTCGTCGGGGTAGTTCAAATCAAGTCTGGCACCGGAATAGCCCGGCCTAGCGATTCGGAAACTACAAGTTTACCACTCGCATAATTCACACCATTAAACTGGTTTTCGGCACGCATCGATCGAGCGAGAAACAGGACCATTATCAAATGCCACCGAATCGCCGCGAAAGGTGTCTACTGAGGCGCCGCCTGAACGAACTGTCGACGGCCGGTGGCATCTGTATGAGCATCTTGGCCAATCCATCTCTTCCCGTCTACGGACGGCGGCAATCGCCGGACGGAGGCAAGGCGGTGGCGTCCATCGTTGTGATACCTGCGAGTGAACGCATCATAGCAACGCTATGTAAAGTATTGTAATGTTCTCATTTTCCATTACGCGGGTAACTTATGCAGCATTCATCCCCTGTTTACAATTGCGGCACGTGAATCCTTCAACCGTTACAGGCAGATTCGCGAAAAGGGGAGATTTTGTGAATGAGTAGGACTAAACCGCCTTGCACGTCTTATGATCCGCAGTGTATCTCCGAACATATACAAGGCAAGAAACTCACCGTTCAAGAGCAGCGTGATGCACTGATCGCACCGCTCACTGCCAAGCTCCAGGCCCTCTGGTCGAAGGAGACGCTGACGTTTACATCTGATGAAATCCATCTGCTGCAACTCATGAGTACACTTGTTCGGCTTTCGGACCTCGACGTCCTCCAGACTTTAGCTATTGCGAACAAGGTCATGCCACCAACCGCGTGGGATTTATAGCCGCAGTAATACTTTAGCGACAGGCACAAGCCCATGACTCCCCCCATGGGCTTCTGACGCAAAAGCGCCGCAAAGTTCATATAATGCTTTATATAGTTGTCATATCGTGTGTATGATCTGAGTAGGAGTAACTCGGTAAGGAAAGCCATAATGCCTAGAACCAAAGATCCCGACGCCCCGCAGCTCATCAGGGCTTGTATCTCTCTGGATGAGTTGACACTGACGCTACTTGAGAATATTAGACACAAGTTCCAGCTGACCAAAGTAAAAGCATCGAAAATGATCATGGGGCTTGCCCTCGATAAGAAGATCAAACTGACGGACGTCACAAAGTTCTACCAGGATGTCTGGAGCAATCTTTCGTTCGAGAGCGGACAGCGCTTCTCGCAGTTGATCCTTGACTATACTCCCGAGGAAAATGCTTTGCTGCTCATCTACGCAAAACACCTCTTCAGTTCCAATAATCGCAGCGAGGCCGTGCGGGTTTTGATCACCTACTACGCAGTCCAGAACAAATTCGCTGCCGTTGGTCAGGTCAAGAAATCCACAATTATCCCTAGCAAAAATTGATAAGGGCTCCTCGCGAGTCGAGCAGTTTAAGGCTTTCGAGGGTCGGTTCACAGAGATCCGAAACCTGATTCCAGGCTCCAAATGAGTTGAAGAATGTGCTCCTTATGAGAGTACCTTCGCGGCTCCGGCGGCAGAGACCCTCCATGATTGCTGCCTGCGATGTCCGTCGAAGTATACTGAGCGCCGTTCTCAGCTTCATGATCCGTCGACTGGCGCGGCAACGCAGATGGAGCATGCTGATCGTGGGGGTTTGTGTGCTCAGTACACTTGGCAATACGAAAGCTGGCAGCGCCGCGATGCAGCTCAATCGAATGTACCTGCACTCCCAATTATCAGGCTAACGCCTGCGCCATAACATGCAGCAAGGGGAAGCTTCTGCGTGGTGGGCTCGGTTGCGGCCTCTAACTGAGGGCTCCTCGTCGGAAGGTTTGCCGGCAACGAGACCAAGCAGGCAGCGATCGGCCACTTCGACTTTCAGATGCGGAAGGCGTGCGTGGCGCACGGATCGCATTTCCGTATGCGGTGAGCAGCCGGTAGAGGCCAGGGACGTTTTCGTGGGATGGTGGAACGCGCGCGGCAACGTTGAGCCGGGGCGATAGATTACCTTAGGCACCTGTCCATTGTCATTCCCGTGTTCTATTCTGCTCACAACATTGCAACCATTGTGATCACCGACAGCCCTCTGCCTTGTTAGCGAAAGGAGAACTCAGGCATTTGGTAGATTGCACATTCTAAGCAGCTTCTGTGAGGTATTGCGTGGTAACCATCCTCATATTCGACCGCCAATCGCTATACCAGGCGTCGATATTCACCCGGCTTAGCCGACTTCTTCCAGAATCCACACAGATATCTGACTGTGCCACTGAGACCGAGCTTGCAAGCCGCATAATCAACAATCCAGGGGCTACTCTATTTCTCGGTCAAATATCATTGCGTTCAGAAGCAATGAACCTCGCGCGGCAGTTTTCTTGCCCTGTGGTCTGGATTGCTGAGCGCAAAGATGAATACCTGCCCTTAGTCAATCAACCTGCGATTCGCGGAATCATGTTTCGTACAGCGACAGCCGAAGATCTGGCGGCGTGTATTGCTGCACTACGTGAGCGACGGACGTGGATTCAGCCACTAGATTACCCTGACGACGACAAACCGTCCCTGCCAGACAAGTGGGATCTGCTAACCCCAAAACAAAGACATATAACGGCTTTGCTGGTGGAAGGCAAGCAGTGCAAGGAAATCGCAGTTCAATTCGGAACGACCGCACAAGTGATCAAGAATGGCGTTGTTCTGATCTACGACAAACTCGGCGTGCGAAACCGCTACGATATGCTCAAGGCGCTTCTGGAGGCTCCGCCGACCTGCGAGGGCGCTTCTATGAAACCCCGCGCACCCAAGAGGTAGCCACGTAACCGCCGATTGCAAGGGTCGATCATCCCCCACTCGACCTGAGCACACAACCAGCCGCTCGCCAACACCATCAGTGCCATCTTCATTGGTCGAGGAAATCTTGCCCCCACCTGGGAATTTCAGCATCACCTTCGTGTAGCTCCAGGAGTGTGTGGAAAGTGCGGAGCGGTGGCAGGCGTCTGCGGAACGAGCCACGACTGGTGACGTACTGACCACCTCCAACCGCGATCATTTTTCAGGATTGCGCCTCTCCGAAAGAAAATGTCGCAAGCGGATCCAATATCGCAAGGTCACTTAATAGAACTGACTCTTGTCTGCTTGCCCCGGACGACCCTCGGAGCCGCCTGCTTCCGGGTCTTCCTGACAAACTTCGTCATCGACTTCGATAGGTTCTCGAGAACCTGCGCCCACTCCTCAAGATGTTGCTCACCATCCTTGGTAAGCAAATAAATGTGCCGGGCAGGTCCTCTACTCTGGATATCCCATTTCGATGACACGTAACCATGTTCTTCAAGCCTACGCAAGGTCCGGTACATGGCGGCCCCTTCGATTTCCGCATCAGTCAGAGCGTGCTCTTGCAGGCTGTTCGCGAGCTGGTAGCCATGCGTCTCTCCATTCTCCCGAAGCATATAGAGCACTACGGGTTCCAGAAATCTGTATACATTGCCCATTGCGCAAGTACACGGATACCCACTAGGGTGACGGGGACAGAGTTCATGCTTCACGGCGCGCTCCTCGGAAACGACATGGTATAAGGTAAGTCTACGCATAGATGTAGCTAACGTCTATGTGTACTGTTGGTGCGTTTGGTCGTAACGACATTCAGGTGAATTGGTATTTATCGAGGCAGATTGCTGAGTTTCACTGGATGCCTGCAACTGGTTTCGAGGCAGGGCGGTAGGCCAAGGGCAGAGACGAATCTGGAGTATCCATCGTTGAACGGTCTCAGCCTCGGGATCGGAGGCAGCGCCAAGCTTGACGGATATTCACTACATCCCATCGGGCATTCTCCGGTATTGTCGTCACGGGGAACCGGCCGCGTTTTCCTCGTTCGTATGTCAAGAGCCTGCGACTTGCTTCTCCACTTCCATCAACAGAGCGATGACCTTATCGCTGATCGGACCCATCTTGCTGAACTCTTGCTTGGCGCCAACTCGATCTCCAGAATCCCTCATCTCTATGATGCTCTTCGCAATTGAATGCAATTCTTCATGCGTTCTTTCCAATTCCCACATCAAGGAAAAGTGGTCATATTTTTCCAATCCGCGCGAATAGAGCCACTTGCCAAGCTCGCAGTCCCCGTGTGAAATTTCTTGCCATTCCGAAGTTTTTCCGCAGTCTTCGAGGGATGACTTGAGCTTTCTTTTCCACTCCAAGTGATCCAGCCTAGCCATCGTAAAATCCAGCGTCCGCACAATAAACCCTCCTGAGCACACCAAACGTCAGCCTTGCCGCTATTAGGTTCTCCGGGCCGATCCGGGTTGACGACGTCGTTCACATGACTGCCGTAGTCGGATTACCAGTCCGGCGTCGAATCCGGAAGAAAAATCATAATTGGCAACAGATCCAAGGATCGTTTGTGGAATGTGACTCTCGGAATCGGTCCCAGCGCGAGTGTTCCGGCAAATCTGGCTGCGAAGTCGGACGATGATATCCCTCGGGGTGATCGGATCTCCACACAATTCCAGTCTAGCGTTCCTGGTTGCATGCTACTTCACCTCTCCAGGATTTCCAGTTCCAAAGGGCTCCACCCTCAGCACTCTTCAACACTTCAAGCTCTGTGCATGAATTAGGTCGCCCCGAGTGATCCCGCGGCTCGCAGTCACGGTTCTGGCGCGTTTGCGCAATTAATTATGGTTAGCTATTTGTCCCTGCCCGCTACCGTCTTTAATTGCATGGCAAATCGGGCGCGAACTTGAGCGACAGCCCGCGGATCAGGCCGCTGGCTGGGCAGCGAGTGCGTCTGCTCGATGGTGTTTCGCAAGCTAGTAAGGAAAGCCTCACAGGGTTTACATCCTCCCATGTGCCGCTCCAGTTCCTCGCATAGAGTATCGTCCAGTGCTCCGTCCAGGTAGTTTGAAAGATTGGCGAAGATCTGCTTGCAATGGCTTGACCGAACCAACTTCCCCTTCGCTCGTTGCGGAGAGCGTGGACTTGATACCTCTTGCGCAGCAACCTGAACTACCAGCCTTATAGCCAGTTGCGAAAGCTCCTTACGTACAAACAGTCGTGCTCGGTGCAGGCGCACACGCACGTTTCCTTCTTTCAGATTCAGGATTTGGGAGATCTCATCTGTTGAGAGCTCCTCCACATCGTGCAGCACCAGAACGAGCCTGTACGGCGGGGGTACCTTCAAAATTGCCTCTTGCAGATGTTGTGTGTTCTGGCTCACGATCGCTGATCTCTCTGGAGACGGTCCCGTAGAAGCGATCGCCTCAAGATGATCGAGTTCCATGGCATCGGGCATGAGTTCTTCCAGCGACAAATGCTCTTTTGGCGCGAACTTACTCTTGCGTCTCGACATCCAACAGCGGTTTCTTGCTACCGTGTAGAGCCACGTAGTGAGCGCTTTTTGGCTGTCGAATTTTGTAAGGTATGGAATGGCCTTCAGCAGCACATCTTGCATGGTGTCTTCGGCGTCCTCACGGTGACCGCAGACGGTCATGCTGAACGAGAACACCGTATTTTGAAGAAGTTCCAGCGCCTGTTCCACATGCGTGGAGTTGCCAGATCGCAACAATTCGAAGGCATTTGCAAGGTCAGATCGCATCACTTGCAATAGGCTACCATGCGGGTCTCCAGTTATTGGGGAAACTCGCGAAAATCAAGACCATGGCGGAGCGGACAGTGAAGAAACACCGTCATCATGAGTTTCTCAACGCGACTCCAAAGACACCGCCACACTTCATTGCTGCTGCCTGGTACATAGTATCCTGCCCCCGTCAGCCTGAGAGGAATGCGCAGCATCATCCGCACCGAAGGCGCGCGGAAATATTGACGAAAAGGTGACCGCCTGCTAGCCGGTCATCCACCCGGAACACGACGCAAAGCGCCCATCCAGCTTCTAACTTCACACGTCCCGACTGCTTGGGAGTTAGGGTCAGGAGTTAATCCGGCGACGGTCCGACGGCGCTCCGGGGGGCGACTGATTCGCTATCGGGTAATCTGCGGTGGCCGTCACGGGATTGTCCCGGTACGGGATCGGTGGATAATAGCGCTGCTATTGTTCGGCATCCCCCAAAAAGGTCGCTTTGGTTTGGCCTTCACCACGGAGGATGAAACATACACTTCGGGCTCCAGTGCCGCCTGATTTCCGAATCTTGGGGATTATCCTGATAATCTATAACGAATATGCGTTATACGCCCCAGCACAAGGCCCAGACTCATAGCCGGATCGTTAAACACGCTTCTCGCCAGTTTCGTTCTCGAGGCCTGAGCGGAGCGGGTGTCGCCGAAGTGATGCATGCATCCGGCCTGACTGTCGGCGGCTTCTATAAGCATTTCCGTAGTAAAGATAATCTACTGGTCGAAGCCATTGAGGAAAGTCTCAAAGACGTTCGTCAAAAGCTGCTTCCTCGTGACAAAGCAGTTCCAGTCGAGGAGGGTTGGAAGGAGTTTGTAACGGGCTATCTCTCCATGAAGCACTGTGAGCACCCAGAGCAGGGTTGTCCTCTGGCCGCACTCGCCGGGGATATCTCGCGGGCGAAGCCGTCCTTGAAGAAGGACGTCGCGGTCCTGTTCAAACAACATCGCGGCGCAATCATGGCGTTTGTGCCAGGGCGAAATATCGCTGAGAAGGAAACAAACTTCATTGTGGCAATGGCGGCGATGTCAGGCGCCATTTCTTTTGCGCGCACGATGGTCGATCCGGAGGTCCGACAAAACATTCTCGATACTGTCAGAGATCATTTGTTGTCGAGTCTCTGATTTTTTTGCAACCATAAGATCATGATCATAATCTCATGCATAAAAATGGGGAGATGAAATGATCAAGCCGAGAATCATCGTGACTGGCGCAACCGGGAAGACGGGCAGCGTCGTTGTTGCCGAACTGCTGAGGGGCGGCTATCCCATCCGCGCCTTGGTACACCGCGAAGATGGTCGCAGCGCATGGCTGAGAGCGCAAGGTGTCGAAATTGCGGTCGCTGAAATGAGCGATGTCGAGCGCGTCGCCGACGCTCTGCACGACGTTCAGCGCGCTTATTATTGCCCGCCATTCGACCCGTTCATGATTCAGGGGGCGGTCGCTTTCGCCGTCGCTGCGCGCGAGGCCCGACTCGAGCACATCGTCGGGATCACCCAATGGCTGGCGAGTCCCTCGCATCCCTCGCTGATGACCCGCCAGCATTGGCTCGTCGACCGGCTGTTCTCGATGACCCCTGAACTCACGCATACCATCGTCAACCCGGGGTTTTTCGCTGACGCCTACCTGGAGACAATTGGATTGGCCGCGCATTTCGGCCTGTTTCCCTGGATTTATGGCAACAGCCGCAATGCGCCACCCTCAAGCGAAGATATTGCGCGAGTCGCTGTCGCCGCCCTGATCGATCCTACCCGGCATGCCGGTAAGAGTTATCGGCCTACTGGACCGGAACTCATCGGCGCGGAGGACATGGCCAAGGCGATCGCCCGAGCTGTTGGAAGACCGGTAAGAGTTGTGCCGACGCCTGCGTGGCTTTTCATGAAGGGCGCACGGATGGCCGGCCTGTCTATCGATGTGCTGAGCAACATGCGTTATTACATCGCCGATCACAAACTCGGCGCATTCGAACTGGGCGCACCAACGACGGACGTCCTCGATGTAACGGCACGGCCCGCAGAAGACTTCGAAACCATCGCTCGCCGGTATGCGTCGCGGCCAGGCAACCGGCGGACCTTGGGCAACTGGTTTCGCAACTTAGCCGAGTTCATCATTACGCCGTTCAGTCCAGGCTTCAATTTGCGCCGGTACGACCGCGAACTGCGCAGTCCTTCGCCATCCCGACCGCAGTTCGCGCCCGAATCGGAAGTTTGGCGGCGCGAACATGCGGTCTCCGCCGTCACCGAGGCCGCAGCGCCGGGCCGCGACACGGCCCGTCCTGCGGTCAACAGCCACACACAGTCACTGAAATTCCAATAGGAGGACAGTTATGCATCCGCAACTCTGCTTTTTCGTGAGCATCGCATTCAGCTTCGTCGCGTGGGGGATTGTGACATCAAAATACATTTGGCCGGAGCTCCGCCTGAAGCACCGGGCTGAAGCGTTGCGCCCCTTGCTCGTCCTGCACAGCTTCCGCTTCATCGGTCTGGCATTCCTGGTTCCAGGCGTTGTGTCACCCGATCTGCCGTCTAGCTTTGCGCATTCTGCTGCCTATGGGGACATCATCGCAGCAGTACTCGCCTTGCTTTCACTATCATCGCTGCCCAGCGGGACTGGCGTGGTCCTCACATGGATCTTCAACGCCTGGGGTACAGCCGACCTGCTGAATGCTTTCTATCAGGCCAATCACGCCCAGTTGGCGGCAGGACAGTTGGGGGCTACCTATTTCATTCCGACTCTCGTCGTGCCACTCCTGCTGATCACGCACGGACTCGCGTTCCGGATCCTGCTGCAACATCAGTATGAGCCTCTGATCACCGAAGGGCGGCAGCCAGCATAACGCACTCACTCATCTCCGCCTTCATGGCACACATGGCTCAAATTGCAGGATCCAAACGAGCCCTGTGTGGAGTCATCGTTCAACGTGGCAGTGAGGCAAGGTCCAGCAGCGGCACGGTTGTAATGTAATCCGTGCTCTTCTAACACGAGCAAGCAATGAAGAAGGCGGGTGAGACCTGGAGTTCGTTCACCGCTGCGCGGCACCGAAACATTCACATGGCAGGAGGCTATACAGGTCAGAGTTCCTGCTCATGTTTTTCTTAATCTTGTTGGAGGCCTGCTGTTTATGATGGGTCAGCATACCGTTTCGCACGCACCTGCGCAACACAGAAAAAGAAGGAACGCTGCGTCCTTTTCCAAGTCCCCCCAGGCCACTTAAGGCGCAATTGGCTCGCTCGCCGACAAGTCGGCTAGTGTCATCCGAAACCGGCTCCTAATCATTCAGGAGAGCGAACCCCAGGCGAGCGATCCCGGTCCACCCTGGCTTCCCAGATCCGGACTTCGGGACCGCATCGAAGGTGAAATCGTCGTCCCACTTGCCAGTCCTGCGTGCTGGCACAGACTCCCATACCGGCCGGGTTCACCGCATCTGTTGAACGAAAAGTAACTGCCGGTAGGCCACGATCCGCCCGTAACGACGACTTCAAGACTCTGCGGCGTTTTTCGGTACCAATCCAGTGCTCAAAGCTGGCTGCATGCTGACAAATGGACAGGCCCTCAAAATCGGTGAACAGAACCGAGCTTACTCGGTTTTTTTTCATTTGCCGTGTGACATTTAGCTGGATGTACATAGCATGTAGATAGCTGTAGCACATAAGTCCCCAGAATCCCAAAACAGAACGGCGTCTCGCGGCTTTCGTTTGTAGATGCGGATTTGGTGTTGCAAAGCCGCTCGGCAACAATATACTTCCGGCGGTTCAAAATTGACCGAATCTTAGATAGGTGCCATTATGTCGCCAAATAGAATTCGACCGAGAAATGCCCACGCTTCGTTTAAGTTTCAAATCTCAACTCTGTTATGTATCTTTGTCAGCCTCTTTTTGATCGCGTCGCCAATGTCGGCCGCCGTGACCGCGTCGCCTACCGGCCAGATTTTCAACGCCCCGCCGTATACGGCGACATTTACCATCACAGTTCCCGCGGGCACTACTCTGGGTACCCCCTTAGCTTTGACTATGGGAGCGCCGAACCTCGACTTCACCGTGATTCCGTCCGGCACTACCTGCCCGAACGTGGTCGGCGGCACTTGCACGGTTTTAGTCCAGTTCCAACCGATGGCCTCTGGCAGACGGATCGGGGCGTTGCAGATCAACGATTCGAGTGGTAATACCCTGCTGAGCGTGAACATGATAGGCATGAGCATCCTGCCGCTGACGGGCTTTGCCCCTGGCATTATTTCAACGGTCGCAGGCAACGGCACGTCGGGCTTTAGTGGCGACGCCGGACTGGCCACCAGCGCGCAACTGGCTGGTCCCACGAGTACTTCGGTGGATGGATTCGGCAATATCTACATAGCAGACCCGACTAACAATAATGTTCGCAAGGTGACTCCGACCGGGGTCATATCGACTTTTGCCGGCAACGGAACGGCGGGGTTTAGTGGAGACAACGGCCCTGCCTCCAGCGCCCAACTCAACCATCCAATGGCGGTTCTAGTGGATGGAAGCGGATGGGTCTTCATCGCGGATACGGGAAACCACGTAATTCGTGTGGTGAATTCATTCGGAGTTATTTCGACGTATGCAGGGCAGTATTACACCGGCACCACCCCTCCGGCGGTATGCTCCGCCGCAACAGCGGCCTACAACCCGAATATCTACGCTGATTCCGTTGGCGACGGCTGCTATGCCAACCAGATCATATTTGACACGCCTGTTGACCTGATCATGTGCCATGCTGGAAATCTTCATGTTCTGGACACAGCACAACACCGAGAGCGTACGGTATTCAGAACAAATCTGGCAACTATCACGCAAGTGGGCAACGGCACACCGGGGTACAACGGTGACGGCGAGCTCAATACCGCCGCTGAGCTTAACGCCCCTAAGGGCATGGACATGGATGCGAAGAACTTCATCTATGTCGCAGACACAGCCAACAACATTATTCGTAAGACCCTGCTGACTGGGACTACCCCGAATCCTATTGCGACAGTTGCGGGAACGCCTGGTGTAGCCGGCTATTCCGGCGATGGTGGACTTGCCACTGCTGCCAAACTCAACGGCCCCACTGGCGTAAGAGTGGATGCCGCTGGAAATATCTATATCGCCGACTCCAATAACCAGGTAATTCGTATGGTGAATGCGGCGACTGGAATCATATCGACCATCGCGGGCACCGGGACGGGCGGCTATAGTGGCGATGGCGGTCCTTCCACCAAGGGGCAAGTAAATAACACCTACGGATTGAGTTTGGATGAATATGCCAACCTCTACATCGCCGATTCCAAGAACTCTGTAATTCGCAAGATCAGTTTTACCGGCGCGCCGTTAATGCTCAACTTTACTGCCGCGCCTGGCCAAACCAGTGCTGCGCAGGATGTCACACTAATGAACTTTGGCAGCGGGGGGACGCCGACGGCAACCCTGATTCCAACACCCTTGATGATTGACCAGATCTTTACTCCCGCGAGCTTCTCGCTCGGTGGGGCCGATACTACGTGCAGGAGCGGGCTATCCTTGGTGGCGGGGGCAAGTTGCATCCTCGGCATCGAGTTCACGCCAGCAACGTCCAGTCCAGCCAGCGGCCAGATCGCGGTCATTGACAACAGTGCCAGCGGACTCACACACACGGTCACAGTGAACGGCATGGGTTCTCAGACCATCACTTTCCCGAATCCGGGAACCCAGACCTACGGCGTGGACACGATGACATTGAATGCGACCGCTAGTTCATCGCTTCCCGTCAACTACACGGTGACCTCTGGTCCCGCCACGGTCTCTGGCAACCAACTGAAGATTACCGGGGCTGGAACGGTAGTAGTTCAGGCCTCTCAATCTGGTAGCGGGACCTACTCCGCGGCCACTCCGGTTAGCGTTAGCTTCCTGGTGAACCCGCAAACGGCGAGTTACACACTTGCCGCGGGTACGCCCTCTCCGATTAACATCACCAGAGGAGCGAACAACGCAATCACACTTTCCCTGACCTCAACCAATTATGCTGGGACAGTTACTTTCGTGACCAGCATCAGTTCGACTTCTGGTACGGCTTCGGCCGTTACCGCTACGGCAGCCCCAGTCACGCTGACAGCGGGAGGCACCGGGACTTCGACCCTGCTGATCACAACAACCAACAGTGCGTCGAACCACGCTCCGGCAGTTCCCTGGAAGGGCGGGGGAGCTGTAATGTTATGCGCGATGCTGCTAGGTGGCCCGTTTGCCTTCCGCCGGAAACAACGCACAAGTGCGATATTGTTGACAGCATTGGCGATCTCGATGGCGGGCTTCCCGATGGCTTGCGGTTCGTCGTCTGCGGGACGGACGTACACCGTATTGGTAACTCCCACAGGGACGGTGACTCCGGCCGGAGCAGTCACACTAACTAATGCAACGCCAGTGAGCATGACGGCAGTAGTTCGGTAATACGAAACGGTACAGGGAAGCCGCGCCTCCGGGAGCGGCTTCCCGTTTTGCTGAGTCCCGCGCCATCCGCCGACATTGCGGGTTAGCTCGTCGGTGCCAGTCCCGCTGAAATCTCAAGATTAGCGATTTCAGCACTCTCCCAAGTATGCTTTTCGAATTTCGTCCATTTGGCTAAACTCGCAGATCAGGTAGAGATTGTAAAGAATCGCGCGGCGGTGAACCAGGTCCTCTAGCGTTCGGCAACGTGCGGCTCACTGATAGGCGCGCCGGCCGGCGATGGTTGTTTTGACGGGAGGAGTGCAAGCAGCGTAACTCCAATCACGCCAAAGATCACAATATCCTGGGGGCTATCTTTCCTGTGCATCCCGTGCGCCACGGCCTGCGCCGACATGATTGTCATCGTGAACCCATGGGCAAGGCTTGACCACGCCCCATAGGCGATCATCAAGCGATGCTTGGCCGGCTGCTTAACGGCCAGCAACAGACAGGGCCCGAGCGCCGTGTTAAGGCTCAGGAACATCGGCATGACATCGTTATGCCCGCTAAGCCACCTCGAGTGCCACAGATCGTCGAACAGGAGATAGCCCCAAAAGCAATAGAACAAGCCCACCAACACCAACACTACCTGCAAGGCGCGCTCGCGCTTCATACCGTCCTCCGTTTTGTGCGATGCAAGGTTGTTACCACCTTTTTTACTTCAGATTGTGCGATTGTCAGACTGCGATGCGTCCGATACTGGAACCCTGCGAGCATCCGCAGTGTGAGCAGAATGCTTCTCCCCCTCGAATAGGCTTGCCACAGGAACTGCAAGGCCCAAGGAGAGGCCCTCGGAACACAAAAAAAAGGATGAATCCAATCAAATTGGGTATGAGGAAAGCGGCAATCACCCAGGCCCAAGCAGGCATTTGACGCCTTTTTGCGTCCCCATAAAGATATCCGAGGGCAAGGAAAAAAGCCGCGGTGAAGACGCCAAACGTCAAGCCAAACCAAAGCGCTTCTGGCATGGTACTGAGAAATCCTTTGGAAGCAAGTAAGGAACGGCTCTGGCTGGAAGCAAAATAGACTACCCAAATCGGGATCGCCAGTGCTGCGATGACCATTGCAGACCTGGGTAGAACTTTCCGTCTTGCGGTTCCCAACAAGACAGCCGCAACTACAAGCCCGGCCAAGAACGCTATCAAAAGCACCGCCGATTGCTGTGTCATGCAATACCTCTATTCTCACCAGGCGCCGCGAGCAGACATAAGGCCGAGCAAAAAGATGGCAGCAGCCAAAAGACGAGCACGCCTGCCTGGACTTGAGCAGTGTCGAAATGCATTGGGACCGTCAGGAGCTTGGCCACCTGGTAGACAAGTGCCGATCCCACAATGGACATCGAGAGCGCTACGGCGAATGCAACCCAGACCTTGAATTGCACGTTGTGCTGGCGCATTGTCTCGGTATGATGCGCAAGAATCTCACGGACCTGGGCATTCGAATCTGGTTCACTGGTAAAGGTGAATTCCCGCAACCCCCGAATCGTACGCGCAGTTAGCTCGACGTAGCGCTTGCAGCCATCACAGTCGCGGATGTGGTCATGGATGAGCTGTCTTTCGCCCTCTGAAACCTCTTCTACAAAAGACCTGTCGATAAGCTCGCGAAATCTCTTGTCACACTCCAGGCGAATCACCCCCTTCCTCAAATGCGGATCTCAGTGCTGCAAGACCGCGATAGATTCTGGACGTCACCGTTGTTACAGGGGCACCCAAAACCTGAGCCATCTCCGCAAGAGACAGGTCTTCTTGAAACCTCAGCAGCAAAGCCTCGCGATACAGCGGTGGCAGAATCTGCAGACGGCCGGCCAGACGCATTGCGTCTTCGCTTCGGGCCGCGGCTTCGAACGGGGAAGGATCGGAAGAGGGTAACAGCAGCATTGCATCGGGATCATCTGGCAAGGAATCTGTCTGCACCGCTTTTCGTTTTTTCCGGAGGTAATCTATTGCCAAATTGCGGGCGATCGCGAATAGCCATGGATCAAACCGCTGGCGCCCGTTGTACTGGCTGCCCCGTTGCAGCACGCGAATCCAGGTCTCCTGCGCAAGGTCCTCCGCATACTCTCGCCTCCCGGTGAGGTATAGCAGGTAGCGCACCAGTCGATGCTGACTGCGCTCCACCAGGTCTGCAAGAAGCTCCATATCCCTCTCACGTAAGCCTCGCGCAATCTTTGCCGTTTCGGTTTCGGCTGTCGTATTCAATGTCATGGGAAGAGCCGACATATATCCTGTATACGATCAAACCCCGGCGGATTACTCAACTTTTGACCAAAAAATCACGCTAAGATTTGCCTCTGGCGGATATCGGATCAATGGGCGGCAAGGGCCTGACGTGTACAACTCGTTGATTGGCAGACCCCAAATAGCATGGATAGTTGTCGAAACCAGGCGATCACAACTCACGATTCGGGTCTGGCCGGTCTGGGTTCCGGCGGAGTCACGGGCCATACGTCAGATACCACTTGCGTACTAACCAAACTACCCACACGGTTGTGGCGCGGAGGCAGTGCGGGGCATCGCGACAGTGTCGGGTAGAACAAGAATCTGAATTTCGGTCAGCGGTCCTGATACCGGCTTTGCGTCAGTTAAGGAATGAACTCCTGGAGACGATCTCCTGTCCACGCTGGGTTCCCAGATTGAGAGTTCGGGACCGCGTAGAAGGTGAAATCGCCGTTTACCCATCCTGTCTGCAGGCACGGGCGGGGTCACCGCATCTGTTGAACGAAAGTAACTGCCGAGTTGGCGACGATCCGCCCGTAACGATGACTTTAAGACCCTGCGGCGTTTACCGGGAGTAATCTCACCGATTCTTCATAACTAATTGTCGATAAGTGGTTTGCCCTGTTCTCGACAGTTGAGAAATACTTCCGGTTAGCCCCTCACCCGGGTGTAATGGACAATTCGGCGATCACGCCACACTGGTCGAGGTCCCGGTACTTATTCTTAGGACGCCCTACTCATTCGCGGTAAACTGCGAACGGTTAGCTTCTCGCAGCGTTGGGGAAGCGACGACATTGGTAGACAATATATAAGTCATGTCCAAGACTCTCTTTTTGTGTGGCACTACTCACGGTCAGCAGTTGACGACGTTCAAGTGGGCGGATAAGTTTCGCAAAGCTCTCCAGCTTCTCCTAGCCAAAGGTGTTGAGGTGGTTCTGGAGGAGTGGGACCACTACGGAAATTTCGTTCTGAAGTCGGCGACACAAATGGTCTGCGAAAAGCAAGGAATCCATTGGGAGGAGCTTGGTCTTCCGAACGACGCGCCAACATTTGGAGACATCCTGTTTGATCCGCCGATCCCCGCAGAGTTTGACAGCGCACGCCTTGTTCCGCTGCCTGAAAATCTCACAGCCTTTCTTGCTGGACGACCATCGCCTGAGTATTACGCTTGGGATAAGGTCGGGGAACAAAACTCCACGTTGATTATGGGGCGTTACCGTTTGAATCATCACATCAAACGCGAGGACCACATGTTTGCTCAAATTCAATCTCAGATTGCTAAGCATGATCGCGTTCTCGCGATAATAGGGGAGGCCCATTTGGGAAGTCTTCTGCGAAAATGCAAAGACGCTAATCTCGATGCTGAGGGATTCCTTCTCACATTCTGCGAGGAGTGCAGCGTGAAACCTTCGAAGAAGTAGAACAGAGAGCAATGCTATTGCAAGAGGCTAGGGGCAGTCCCAGGTTTTCTTACATCGACGTAAACTTCGAACTATCATGGCCGAAGAACCTATTTCGTTTGCCGAGCTGCTATGGAAGCTGCCCTTATTCGATGACCTGTTTCTCTCGATGCAGGGTCAGAACCTGATGCTCGTTGATATGTATCTGCGAGACTTGGAGCGCGATCTCTTACGGGAACTCATCGAGATCGAACGCACACCCTTTCCTGCCACGCTCATCGTGTCGGCCCTCAGCCAGATGTGGATCTTCGCGGTCTACGAACTACTGCGGACCTGGCGTCAGCGCGTTAAGGATTTAAAACGCGATGCCCAGAAGCCAGTGGTGCAACAGGCGGGCCACTCGAAGCTTGCCGGTATGTATTATCAGGATCAACTCGCCCATTTACGGAGGAAGCCCGCATACGCGAAGGAAATGGATCGTGCGGTGAATCTCACGGATCCCCTGTTCAAGCGTATCGAGGCACTGCGCATGAACCTCGCCAAGCACGAAGTACCAAAACTGCATGGCGTTCCTGCTATGGCTCCGGGATATGGACGCATTGATGGAATGACTGGTTCGATCTCTTGGCAAGTTGATCTTGGAAATAATTTGATAGACCTTGTTTCGCGGCGCAGCCTTGCTGATCAACTCAAAACTCTTGTTGTCCGTAAGAGCGTTGATCGAGCTGCAAGAAAGAAAAAAGCCAAGGTCAAGCGCTAGAAGGGATTTCCGGGCGTATTGTCGCCAAACCGGAATTAATCCGCGCCGCAATTCTCAGTTTACGCATTATCGCCGAGTCGCTCATTGAGGACGGATGAGTAGGTCCCCGCAGGTTGGCCAGGATTCGGTGCCCAACGGGCTTCGGCGATTTCCCGTCCAATCGGCGTTTGCCGATACCGATCCTGCCTGCCGGGCTGGATGGATTTAGCTGAGTTTGAGGTATCGGAACGCGGGCACTCTCCCCATGCAGGTCCATCGCGGTGCTATTGGACGCAGTCCAGCATGACCGAGATTTGCGCACCGATCTTGGCTACCGCGCGTGTACCAATGGGCTGTTGAGAGGGAAGTTTTTTGTATCGGATGCCCTGTTCGTCCAGTAGCGCACGAACCTCTGACCAATGAACTGCAAAATTCACGTTCTGCGGAATATCTCCGGTGAATTGTGCAACCCGCATGGCATCGAGTTTGGCTACGACGACCCCAATCACGTGGCCACTCGTATCGAAGACTGGACCACCACTGTTGCCCGGCTGCACCGGCGCACTGATCTGCACAAACCTAATATCATTTTGTAGACCAGCCGTGGCGCTGAGAATCCCCGTGGAAGCGTTCCCCTCGGAAGAGAGGACTCCTGGCAATGGGAAACCGAAGGTCACAACTGTATCACCGAGTTTTGGTGAGGGGCCGCTTCTGAAAACGGCGATTTGGTCTGGTCTAATTTCTGCCTTCACGACGGCCAGGTCGGATGCCGGGTTCCTGCTGATCACCTGCACAGGGAGCCCCCCTTTGATCGTGAGATTGCGGCAGCCTGCCACGACGTGGTTGTTTGTAAGTATTTCCCCATCGCTGCTGACGAAAAACCCCGTGCCAAAAGCATGTTGAGTAGGTTTAGCTGCATCCTTTACCGGAGCCTCCCCACGGGCCGCGTCTTCCCGGTCTAACATTGCAAGGTTATGCCTTGCAAATTCGATGTACTTGGCATTCCGTTCATTGAAACCGCCTATTTCTATCGTCTTCTTGAACGCATCTCTAGCTTCTGGCTTTCGATTCAGACTCAAGAAAGCCTGTCCCATCGCTTCGTAGCAAGGTGCGAAGTCTTGATCCAGCGCTATGCACCGTCGGAATACGGGGATCGCGTCTTCAGCTTGTCCAAGCAAGTCAAGAGTGTGACCGATCTCTTCCAATCTCATGGATCGCCACGATTTGTTTTGATCGGTATCAGAACATTCCGCCTCTTCAGTCCTAAGGATCCCCAAGCTCTTTGTGAGCAGCGTCCTCTTCAATGCCTCCAGGTCGGTGGTCCCATTTTCCGATTCCAAAGCCTCGACCTTGCGGAGCATTTGGGACTTCAAGTCTTCCATGCCCGAGGGGAAACGCAGGTTTCCCTTCTTGTAGGAGATCATTTGGTTTATGGAATTTATGCCGTCGGAGAGATGGTTATCCTTCGACATCAAATCAGTACAGTGATTAATGTGATCGATATCTTGCTGTGTGTGTTGCGCCCATCCCAGTAGTGGAATGCCAAGAAGCACTGCCGCTAAAGTCAAGCCACATGCATATGGTTTCATCCGAGGTTTCTTCATCGCGAACTCCAAGAAGGTGAAATACCGGCAAAGCCGGCCGGTCACACTCCACATTATTTAGAAGGCATGCTCTCGATTGCGCGAATGTTCATTAGCCTACCTGCTTGACGTAAGCGCCATTCCCATCGTCTTCAAGCGGAACGTAGCCCTTGCTGGCATACCACTCTTCCAAACTTCGTTGGTCAAATGTCGTATCCATTGTCCTTGGAATGAGTATTACTGACCTGTGACCAAGGCCCCTCGCCTTCTCTTCAGCTGCGGCGAGCAGCCAAGTGCCGATACCGCGCCGGCGCAGTGAAGCCGGCACGAACAATTCGTAAATGACAAAGCGGTCCTCCTCCACCGGCCAAAATTCGGCGTCAAGGAAACCGACCTCCGCTCCAGATTCAATCGCAAGAAAGCGACGCGAGTATATCATTGGTGTGCTCGCCGCGAATTGGTCTCGGATATGAGTGTTCGAAATCTGCTCCTTGTTGGTCACTTCGACGAGTTCCATTTGTCAATTCTATTTTGAACGGAATAGAAGGGAGTAGTCATGGTTCAGATGCAATCTTATGGATACTGCTGCGGTGGATGCCGTCGCAGTGTCTACTTGGGGAAAATAGAACTTCCGTCGAACGCCGTCCCGAGTCAACTTCACGATCTGCTGCGGTCTCAGTGGACGGACAGATTCGAGACATGCGACGACCCCAATTGCGGTCATTCAACATTTGTTTACTTGAACCGGACGTTGGTACTGCCGAACGAACCCACAGAAACTCTCGTCCAGTTTTAGTGGCTCGAAAGACGCTCCCTATTGATGGGGGGGGGCGCCCAAAGCTTGGCGACTGTCTGCCGCACAGCGATGAGGCTTGGGAAAGCTCAGAAGAATCAGCTCCTGCGGATTACTCCCCGCAAGTCTTAGTGCTGTATCTGGAGCGCCCCGCGGTGCGGCCGTGCGCATCTGCACGCTCTCATGGGGGCGCTTCTGATACAGCGACTTGAAGGAAGCCGCCCTCATGGAAGGCTATGTACTTTGAATCGGTCTGAGCGGGTGCAGGGGGATCAGGTACCGGCCGAGTTGGGTAGAATGTGCGGCTTTGACGGTGCGATGGTTCGGTGAAACACCGCAATGAGGCTTCAGTCGAGGGCTGAATGGACAGTCGGCCGAGCAATTCGGACCAGATAAGACAAAGGATCTGGGTACGCGCCGAAGCACGGGCAGTGACCGAGGATGTGAATAGAGCTTCATGCTGCGTGCCGGTCTGTTTGAGGTGGCGAGCGAAGCAGGAGTTGCGCGGCAGAGAGCCGTTCGACAACGTGCATGGTTCCGCCGCAGACTGGGCAGTTCCAGAGCGAATGAGGCTGATCTGTGGACGGTGATGCCGGCGTAGCGGTGTCTTGCTGTGATCTGCCGAGCAGTCGCAGGCATAGAGGCAACAGAGTAGCGCGGTTCCGGTTCGCGAGGAATCCGAAGTTGCGGATGCGCACGAACCCCGGTGGCAGCAGATGGAGCAGGAAGCGTCGCAGGAACTCATCCACGCCCAGAGTCATGAACCGCTTCTTGTTGCCATGCGCGGAATCGCGCCAGCGGAAGGTGACGTTGCCATCGGAGAGAGCGACTAGCCTGGAGTTCGAGATGGCGACGCGATGGGTGTAGGCGCCGAGATAACGCAGCACATGTTCCGGTCCGCCGAACGGCTTCTTGGAGTAGACGACCCAGTCATGGCGGAACAGTACTCGTAGCCACGCAGCGAAGGCACGCGGTTGAGCTAGCGGCAGAAGCTCGCCGTAAAACTGAAGCTCACCTCGATGGAAAGCGTTGCGAAGTCCGGCGACGAACTTGCCGCGGAACACGCGGCTGAGCACGCCGATGGGCAGGAAGAAGGAGCGACGGGCGGAGATCCAGCTTGAGTGGTCCGGCGCGAGGCCTCCGGCGGCAAGTACGCAGTGGATGTGAGGATGAAACTGCAAGCGCTGATTCCAGCTATGGAGCACGCTAAAAAAGCCGATCTCGGCTCCCAGATGCCGTGGATCGCGGGCGACTACAAGCAGGGTCTCAGCGCTGGTGTGAAAGAGCAGCTTGTAGATCAGCCGCTTGTTTTGCAAGGCAAGCGGGGCCAGTTCGCGCGGCAGAGTAAAGACGTCATGGACATAGCGAGTGGGCAGCAGTTCCCGTTCGCGCGCCTGGAGCCAGCGTCGGCGCGCGTTGCCCTGGCATCTTGGGCAATGCCTGTTTCGACACGAGTTGTATGAGATGGTGGTCGTGTGTCCGCAGCCTGTGCAGCGATCGCGATGCCCGCCCAGCGCGGCAGTGCGGCAGCGCGCAATGGCCATCAGCACCTTCTGGTGTTGCCGGTTGATCCACCTGCGGCTGTGTTCGACAAATGTCTGTCCGGCACAGCGAACAATGTCGGCCATCTCCACGAGAGGCCGGTTGTTCAACTGTGCTTGTGTCCTCCCTGCGAAGAGAATGTGAGCGCATCGAGCGGGCTGGCGGTTGCGCTCAGATGCCGTTGGGACAGATGAAGGTAGACCGTAGTAACTTCAAGGTCTCGATGGCCGAGCAGTATCTGAATGGTGCGCAGGTCGGCGCCGGCTTCGAGAAGATGTGTGGCGAAGCAGTGACGCAAAGTGTGTGGATGAATGCGCCTGTTCTCAAG
>Ga0316232_1000855_pt1 | contig 41701 bp, 34 predicted proteins | sample TBHtaG_FD_206006 | JGI IMG/M metagenome (GOLD analysis project Ga0316232, IMG submission 206006) | Freshwater microbial communities from Trout Bog Lake, Wisconsin, USA - TBH18025_13 | ecosystem: Environmental > Aquatic > Freshwater > Lake > Hypolimnion/Profundal zone | place: USA: Wisconsin...
ATCTTATTGATTTATATACGCAAGCAGTTTAACAGATTTGCCCGGAAATCTTTGCCATTTCATTAAGCAACTTGAGATTTATCTCCGTTGATGCGTGGGAAGAACTTTACGCTCTTATGGCGGAGATTCCCCAGAGGAGATTCTGTTTTAAGCTCTTGCCGAGTATCGACAATTCACCTTCTTAATAGCGCCGATAACTAAGTTACTTCTTTACTTATTGTTTACTTAGTCTAAACTAAATAGTAATGTCGATCGATAACGAAGTCAGAATATACTTTTAAAAGGCGCAAGCTGAGAAGTTAGCTAAAGCCTCAGGTTCTGGGCCCACATGCTGGGTAATAGTTTAGTCGAAACTCAGAAATTTTACGCAGAAACCGGTAAAGGCTTAGGTCAATGCTAGTTAAACGCAAGAGTACCCAAGTTAAAAAAAGGTATGATGAAGAACAATAAAATAGCACACGCATTAGACGGTGATGGACGGGATGCATTAACCAGCATGCTTAAGTATAAAACAGCTAGAGAAGGTAAAGGCTATATTGGAGTTAACCGCTTCTTTGCTAGCAGCAAAACCTGTTCATGGTGTTTACATGCCAAGGCTAAAATGCCTTTAGAGATAGGAATGTGGACTTGCGATCAATGTGGCACTATGCACAATAGAGATAAAAATGCTGCCATCAATATTCGCAATGAAGCAAAACGTATGGTTGCGGCCGGTGCGGTCGCTGCTCCTAATGGAGGCACTATCAGTCGTAAAACTGGACGAAATTACAGTATTACGCTCGTGCCATTGAAGTCAGAAGCTCCGTCGTTTACGGCGGGGTAGTTAACCAGATGAAACTAAAACCTTCCAGCAAAGCTTGGATTCACGAGCATATCAATGATGAGTTTGTGAAGCGAGCACAGAAGGAAGGTTATCGTGCACGCGCGGCATACAAGTTAACTGAAATCGATGACAAAGATAAACTTATTAAGCCTGGAATGATTATTGTTGACTTGGGGGCTACCCCTGGTAGTTGGTCGCAAGTAGTCGTGCAACGTTTAAAAGGACAAGGTCGTGTAATAGCATTGGATTTACTGGAAATGCAGCCTATTAACGGCGTAGAATTTATAAAGGGCGATTTTCGAGAAGAGTCCATATTAAAATTATTAGAACAATCGCTTAATAACAAGCAGGTTGACCTTGTAATTGCGGATATGGCACCCAATATGTCAGGTATTGCCGATGTTGATCAAGCTGGAGCTGCTTATCTAACAGAGTTAGCTCTGGACTTCAGTCGTGATTGGCTTAAACCAAATGGTAATTTTCTGGTCAAAGTATTTGTTGGCGCTGGATTTGATGAAATTCTACTGAATATGCGTAAAATGTTTGATAAAGTAGTGACCCGTAAACCGAAAGCTTCGCGTGGCAGAAGCAGTGAAGTTTACTTGCTAGGATTGGGTCGTAAGGCTACAGTGTCATAAAGTTGAATAAGTATGATTAATCATTAAGAAAGACCAAGCCTAGTAAATGAGTTTTCCCTTTTAAAAAAGGAACGAGATTTTGAATAATATATTTAAGAATATTGCCATTTGGTTAGCGATTGCCATGGTGTTAATGGCAATCTTTAATTTAACAGGTGTTAAAAATGCGGCTGACAGTCAAATTGTCTACTCACAATTTATTCAACAAGTAAAAGATGGTCGAATTGCCAAAGTGCAAATCGATGGACACGTGTTGCATGGTACAACCCAAGACGGCAAAAAGTTTAACTCTTATGCACCAACTGACCCTTGGTTAGTATCTGATTTACTCAAAAATAATGTAACGGTCGAGGCTAAGCCAGAAGAAGAGCAGTCGTTTCTGATGAGTCTCTTTGTTTCATGGTTCCCAATGATTTTGTTAATTGGTGTATGGGTCTTCTTTATGCGTCAAATGCAAAGTGGGGGTAAAGGTGGTGGACCATTCTCATTTGGTAAAAGTAAAGCACGCCAGTTGGATGAGAGTACCAATCAAACTACGTTCGCTGATGTAGCTGGATGTGATGAGGCTAAAGAAGAAGTGACAGAGATAGTCGAGTTCTTGCGTGATCCAACTAAATTCCAAAAGTTAGGTGGCCGTATTCCTCGGGGGGTATTGATGGTAGGTCCTCCTGGCACAGGTAAAACATTATTGGCACGGGCGATTGCTGGAGAAGCGAAAGTACCTTTCTTTAGTATTTCCGGATCTGACTTCGTGGAAATGTTTGTTGGTGTTGGTGCATCTCGCGTTCGTGATATGTTTGAACAAGCGAAGAAAAACTCACCTTGCATTATTTTCATTGATGAAATTGATGCTGTTGGCCGAAGTCGTGGTGCAGGAACTGGTGGTGGTAATGATGAGCGAGAGCAAACATTAAACCAACTTCTTGTTGAAATGGATGGCTTTGAAGGTGGATCTGGCGTTATTGTTATTGCGGCAACCAATAGAGCTGATGTACTTGATAAAGCTTTATTACGCCCAGGTCGTTTTGATCGTCAGGTGATGGTGTCGTTGCCTGATATCAAAGGTCGTGAGCAAATTTTATTAGTACACATGCGTAAAGTGCCTATTGATGTTGACGTGAAGGCTGACATATTAGCCCGCGGCACACCAGGGTTCTCTGGAGCGGATTTAGCGAATCTCGTTAACGAAGCGGCATTGTATGCAGCGCGTCGCAATAAGCGCACGGTAGATATGCAGGATTTCGAGGATGCTAAAGATAAAATCTACATGGGTCCAGAGCGTAAATCAATGGTCATGCGTGAAGAGGAACGTCGCAATACAGCTTACCATGAGTCAGGACATGCAGTAGTCGCCAAATTATTGCCTAAAGCTGATCCAGTACATAAAGTAACGATCATGCCACGCGGATGGGCCCTAGGCTTGACCTGGCAGTTGCCAGAGTTTGATCGCATTAGCAACTACAAAGACAAAATGCTTGAGGAGATTTCTATATTATTTGGCGGCCGTATTGCTGAAGAATTGTTTATGCATCAAATGTCGACTGGTGCGTCTAATGACTTTGAGCGTGCTACTAAATTAGCGCGTGATATGGTCACGCGTTACGGAATGTCTGATGCGCTTGGCACCATGGTGTATGCGGGTGATAGCCAAGACTCTTTCTTTGGTAACATGAGCTCTAAAACCGTATCTGAAGCCACGCAACAAAAAGTGGATGCAGAAATTCGACGAATTCTTGATGAGCAATATGGTCTCGCTCGAAAGTTATTGGAAGATAATCGCGATAAAGTGGAGGCGATGATGGCGGCCTTGATGGAATATGAAACTATAGATTCAGATCAAATTAATGACATTATGGCTGGGGTGACTGTGCGTCCGCCTAAGCCATCACAAAGTAAATCTAATCCACCGCGCGACTCAGGTTCATCTGATATAGGTTCATCTACTGTTCCACAACCCAGTGCTAAAGTATAGATTTTTTGTGTAAATGATATGATTAAAGGGCTAGATTTCTGGCCCTTTTTTTTGCTTATTTTTGACTAGGTTTAGTAGGTATAATGATTTATGAATTATCAATGCGGCAAATACCAGTTAAATCTTAATCACCCTCTAGTCATGGCGATACTGAATGTAACACCTGATTCATTTTCTGATGGCGGTGAATATAACACGGTAGATAAAGCAGTGAAACGGGCGATGCAATTAATTGCAGACGGTGCGGATATTATTGATTTGGGCGGTGAATCTACTCGTCCTGGCGCGACTCCAGTAAGCCTAGATGCTGAGCTTAATCGGGTGATCCCAGTAATTGAGGCATTAAGTCAGCTGTGCGCTGTACCTATTTCTGTAGACACATATAAGCCAGAAGTCATGCATGAAGCTATTGCCGCTGGTGCTGATATGGTGAACGATGTGCGAGCCTTGCAAGAGCTGGGTGCTTTAGAGGTGTTGGCTAATAGCAATGTAGGTGTATGTTTAATGCATATGCAGGGCACGCCACAAACCATGCAGATGGCACCAAGCTATCAAAATGTAGTGGCTGATGTGCATCAGTTTTTAAGCGAAAGGTATCAAGCTGCTTTAGCGCATGGCATTGGTAAAGAGAGAATTTTGCTTGATCCTGGCTTTGGTTTCGGTAAGCGTACCATTGATAATATTACTCTGATTAAGCACTTGGCTAAATTAACTAAAATTGGTCCGCCATTGTTAGTAGGGCTTTCTCGCAAAGCAGTTTTAGGCGCAATTAGTGGTGGTGATGAGTTGCAGCGCTTACATTCAGGTATTGCTGCATCGGTGATTTGTGCCATGAATGGCGCTAAAATAATACGTGTACACGATGTTAAAGCTACCGTTGACGCACTCAAAGTAGTAGCGGTAGTCATGGACGAAGATCAAAAACAATAAGATTCAAACTAGGATTTACTCATGTCTAAAAAATATTTTGGTACTGATGGTATACGCGGTAAAGTTGGTGTTGCTCCCATTACGCCAGACTTTATGATGCGTTTAGGTTATGCAGCAGGACGCGTATTGACGGGTATTGAATATAATTTGGAAAAAGCGGCACATCCGGCAGTTCTGATCGGCAAGGATACGCGTATTTCTGGATATATGTTTGAATCCGCGCTAGAGGCAGGGCTGTCTGCAGCTGGTGTGGATGTGTTGATGATGGGGCCTATGCCAACACCTGCCGTAGCCTATTTGACTCGCGCTTTACGCGCACAGGCGGGCATTGTGATTTCAGCCTCACACAATCCGTATTACGATAACGGCATTAAATTTTTTTCTAATTTAGGTACTAAACTGCCGGATGCTGTTGAGCACGCGATCGAAGCTGAGCTTGATAAGCCCATGCAAGTTAAGGACTCTGCTAGCTTAGGTAAAGTTCGTCGCATTGAAGATGCGCCAGGTCGTTATATCGAGTTTTGTAAAAGTACGTTTCCGAATACGTTGGATTTGCGTGGCTTAAAAATTGTTTTAGATTGCGCTAATGGCGCTACATACCATGTCGCTCCTCCGGTTTTTCATGAGCTAGGTGCAGAAATTGTGGTGATTGGTAATCGCCCTAACGGATTGAATATTAATCATGAAGTTGGTACCACTCATCCACAAGCTTTACAGCAAGCGGTGGTCGAGCACAAAGCTGATTTAGGTATTGCTTTTGATGGTGATGGTGATCGAGTGTTGATGGTAGATAGTTCTGGGCAGCTATTAGAAGGTGATCAGTTACTCTATATCATTACCGCTGCACGTCAACAGCAGGGTACCTTATATGGCGGTATAGTTGGGACCTTGATGACCAACCTTGCCCTTGAGCATAAATTTGCTGCGATGCAGATTCCGTTTTCACGTGCTAATGTTGGCGATCGATATGTGATGGAGCAACTTAATGAGCGTGGCTGGCAATTAGGGGGTGAAAATTCAGGCCATATACTGACATTGGATAAACACAGTAGCGGCGATGGAATAGTGGCATCTTTACAGGTGTTGGAGGCAATGGTAAAAAGCAAGAAAACCTTGACCCAGCTAAGTGCAAGTTTACTTATGTATCCGCAGGTGTTAATTAATATAAAAGCGCATAAGAAAATTAATGTTGATAAGCATGCTGAAATTCAAGCTGTAGTGCTTGCTGCAGAATCAGAGTTGGCTGGAACTGGTCGAGTCTTGTTGCGTTCTTCGGGTACAGAGCCATTAATTCGCATTATGGTTGAAGGTGAGAATCAGACACAGGTGGAAAATCTAGCACAACGGATTGCTGACATAGTGGAAGCAGCAACACTTAATTAACCTAATAATTAAATAAAACTTCATATCTTCTTCATTAATTCTTCACATTTGAATGGCATTGTAATAATTCAAGTGAGTTAGTAGGCTTTGAATGAGGAGGTTGAGATGACCTATAGAATGCGTTTATACTTAAATCGCATGCATAGACTAGACAGTAATGTGTGTGTTGCCGTCAATCATACTAGTCAATACCGAGTGATTCGGGATGTATTTAGAGTGGTTAGTCGCTGCGGTGACGGTCTATTTTGGTACGGGTTAATGATAGCAATTCTGGTATTCATGGGCCGTGAGGGCTTGTTGCCAGTAATTCATATGGTGGTTACTGGATTGGTTGGTACATCTCTTTATAAGTGGTTAAAAGGTAAAACCCTCCGTCCTCGTCCCTACGCCGTTCGTCAAGAAATCTTTCTTACAGGCACACCGTTAGATAAATTTAGTTTCCCATCCGGTCACACCCTACATGCGGTGCTGTTTAGCGTAGTAGCTTTAAACTATTATCCACAGCTATCAGTCATCTTATTACCATTTACGTTGATGATAGCGTTGTCACGTGTGGTGTTAGGGTTGCATTATCCTAGCGATGTCATTGCAGGCGCATTAATCGGCGCTTTAATTGCCGGACTTTCTTTTTTATTTATTTAATATTTTTTGATACAGCACAACATCAAAGATTGACTATTCATCCATACTAAACTCCTAAATCAGGAGAAAATCTATGTCTTTAAGTCATGTGATAGTATGGATTGACCACCACGAGGCGCATGTTATCCAATTTAATGCTGAGTTAAGTGCAAATGAGGTCATTAAAACAAAGTCTAAGCATAAACATGTGCATCAAAGAAGTGGGACTTTAGGAGTTGGACATCACAATGCCGACCTCAATTTCTTGAGTGAAGTTGTTGACGGTTTGTTGGGTGCCAATGAGATCTTAATTGTAGGGCCTGGGTCTGCAAAATTAGAATTATTAAAGCATGTTAATAAGCATGAACCCATTTTATCAGAGAAAATTATTGGCGTGGAAACTGTTGACCACCCCTCTGATGCTCAGCTTTTGGCTTATGCTAAAAAGTATTTCGTGAGAGTAGATAATTTAAGAATTTAACAATCAAGTCAATTGATTGTCCCTTCTTTGCTGGGATTAAGCATGATGATATTTACTGCCGCTGCGTTTAGTCCTTAAATATCCATCTTTAATATACCGTAAAGCGTCATTAAAAAAATATGAACTACTTGCCTTATTTTCCAACCATATATGTCCCAGAATTTGGGCAACGTGAATATGGGCAAAAACGAGAGTTGTCGACAGCGAACCGAATAAGAGTAAATTTATAGCTTGTGACAAGGTGGTAATGATAAGCAAAAGACCATGGGGATTTTACTATCTTATGTGCTGGCTTAATTGCAATGGATAGCCTCAACCTCGGCCATACTTTTAGTAAACGATTACTTTTGCTCTTTAAAAAAACTGATTGAATTTAGGCTTTGTCAGACGCTAATTTTTAAGGTTAACTAAACTAAATCGGCGTGAATATTTTCATTATGTTGAAAGTATTGAATCGGGTGTGGATGGGATAAATGTAAATTTATGCGGCATTGTTCACGCCAAATATCAAGTTGTTGTACGCTGAGATTTTTAAGTTCTGGTTCAAAGGCGGGCTTTTGACCATTTAATACAGTGCCTATGTCTTCTAGAGCAATTTGGGTTTTAGAAATATAATATACAAAGTGCTTAAACACCCGCTTATCTAATACAGAAACTATGGCATAAATCAGGTGTGGTAATTTTATGCTGCGTAAAATTCCGTCCCAATAGGCTAGACGATTTAATGCTGTGTTGGTTGAGGTTTCACTGCATCTAAAATGCGGAGAAATAAACTTTGAAATTATGCTTCTGTGCTCAGTAAGCAAGCGTTGCGGCGACGTTTCTATTTGAGCCGATAAGTGAGCATCCATTGCCCATTCCGCGGTGATATGTGTAAGTAAATTATTTTTATGCCACATAGCTTCATGCGCTGGTACAAAATGGTTGTGTGCTATCACATCTACATATAAATGGCTCGCATATCCAATGGCAAGAGCGGTCTCCTCGTCATTTTTGGCACTTATTAATAATTGATGAGCATTTTCCCATAGATGAGTATGTCGAAACCGATGGCTGATAATGGCTAAATCTGGCAAGCAGGCACCTGCCATTACTAATTCAGGGAAGCGCTTGATGATATTTTGCAATCTTGGATCTAGCATAGGCATTGCCCAAACCAAGGATTGTGCAAAATACAAATGAGTAATCAATCCCCAAGCGTTAGCGTCTATAGAATAAAGGCAACATGGTAACCACCAGTAATACTTCTTTATAAATAAAGGTATTTGCATAGTCGTTAATTTGACATGATTAAATGAATTTCATGTGACATTTACTTGATGGTTTGGTGACAATTACTTTTGCAGAGTAATGCCTAATATTTTGTTAAGTTATTTTAGATGACAAATTCATCAAGTTGTCATAATTCATCGCTATTGTTGTTAACTAATTGATTATATTAAAGACCTAAAGTTAAACATATTGTGATGGCTATAAAAAAATGAAAATACTTTTTATCTCAGATGTTTATTTTCCACGGGTAAATGGTGTGTCAACCTCCATTAGAACCTTTGTAGAACAAATGCAAAAACTAGGTCATGAAGTGCATTTAATTGCACCTGACTATAATGTAGAGACGGTCGATGAGTCTTGGATCAAGCGTGTGCCAGCACGTAGTATTTACTTTGATCCTGAAGATAAATTAATGAAATATGGCGAAGCAATGAAGTTGTTGCCGTCACTGCATAATGAAAATTATGATATGATTCATATACATACGCCATTCGTTGCCCATTACTTAGGGTTGGTTTTTTCCCGCAAACTTAATATCCCTTGTATTGAAACTTATCACACTTTTTTTGAGGATTACTTACATCATTACTTGCCTTGGATGCCACAATTTATGGCGCGGGGTATTGCAAGGATGATCTCTAAAAGACAGTGTAATGCTGTCAGTGCTATCGTGGCGCCTTCAAAACCAATGTTAGATGTTTTGCGAAGTTATGGCGTAAAAGCAGAAGCGCAGGTTATACCAACAGGCTTGCAAGACCACAGTTTTGAACAGGCGGATGGCAAAGCATTTCGAAAGAAGTATGGCATTGATCCAGATAGATCAATGTTGCTATATGTGGGACGTGTTGCTTTTGAAAAAAATATTGATTTTTTGTTGTGGATGGCAAAAGTTCTCGTAGATGAACGTCCTGATATTTTATTAGTAATTACTGGTGAAGGACCAGCTGAAGCGAGTTTGCACAAACTGACTAAAACCTTAGGGTTAGATAATAATGTGATGTTCATAGGCTATTTAGATCGCAATACTGAACTTAATGCTTGTTACCAATCCGCTGATGTATTTGTGTTTGCTTCTAAAAGTGAAACGCAGGGCTTGGTAATATTAGAGGCGATGGCACAGGGTACACCGGTCGTAGCGATTGCTGAGCTTGGTACAGCATCAATTCTAATTCATGGACGTGGTGCTTTAATTGCCACTGAAAGTACTTTGGATTTCTCAGAAAAAGTACATCATTTATTGATTTACCCTGAGGAAAGATTGGCGCATGGGTGCAGTGCAAAAGAGTATGCGTTAGAAAAATGGACAGCTAAAGTACAGGCAGAGCGCATGTTGGATTTTTATGAGCAATTAGGTGATGAGACTGTTACCGTCATAGATTTAGATAGAGCAAAGCAGAATTTAATGTTGAGTTAATTTTTTAAACCTTGCCTGCTCTTTCTGTTGAAAGTTATCCAAATTGAGTTGTTATACAATCTTCTTGTTCTTAATGGCTAAGCAATTGTAAATATTATTTTATAGTTGCACTAGTTTCTTGATTAGCTCAATACCAAAACCAACCCCAAATCCGTTGGTGTCACTATCTACGGCACCAAGTCCACCTTTGCGGTGAGCGGAAGATAAATCGGTATGAAGCCAAGCTATATCGTTTTCAATAAATTTACCTAAAAAACGTGCCGCTAAAATGTGATCACCACCCCCATCTAGTGTACATTGCTTAGTGTCTGCGATATCGCTATCAAGATCACAGTCGTAATCACTATCATAAGGAAAGGCTACTATGCGCTCGCCTGCGGCGTTCCCAGCAACTACCGCTTGGAAGGCCAGTTTTGGGTCATTGCTGATTACACCGCTCATTCTATCGCCCAATGCGGCCACCATGCTGCCAGTAAGTGTTGCAAAATCGATGATTACATCTGGTTTTTCACGACTTGCCAAGGTGAGTGTGTCTGCTAACACCATTCGTCCTTCGGCATCGGTATGAACGATCTCTATGCTTGTGCCATTTAGTGCGATGACAACATCATTTTGTTTATAGGCGTTTGGTCCAATATGGTTTTGTGCGATTGCTAACCAGCAGTCGAGTTTAATCGGCATTTGCATTTTGCTGACGGCCAACATGATGCCTAAAGCCACTGCTGAGCCGTTCATATCTTCATGCATGCCTTGCATATATTTGGCGGGCTTGAGATTATGACCACCAGTATCAAAGCATATGCCCTTACCAACCAAGGCAATATGTTTTTGCGTTATTTTGGGTGTGTAACTTAAATGCACTATAGCCGCATCTTGTGGTGAGGATCCTTGTCCAACTGCATAGAAAGCACCAGCCCCCATTTTTTTAAGCGCAGCCATATCAAACTCTTCATACTTCCAATTATTGTCTTTGGCTAAGATAGCTATTTTTTCACGATAAATGGTTGGAGTTAACGCGTTAGGTGGTGTAATTGTGAGTTGGCGACAAAGCGCGTTTCCGCTCACGCGTGCATTTACATAGCCATAATCATGTGTTGCTTGATAGCCATATAGGGTGATTTGTTTTAGCGCATTATTTTTTTTATCTTTTTTATGGCTAGGTAATTCAATAGTATTGACTGAAGCTACGTAATAGGCAGCGCAGGCATTGGCCTCACGCGTTTCAGTGTCGCCAAATACGCATATGGCTAAACTCTCTGGATGCTCACTCAGTAAAGGTTTTAATGCTTTGCACAACAAAGCATGTTTTTGAAATACATTAAGCTCTGCTGTTAATAATACAAAGCTTGCTACCGAAGAATTGTTTAAATCAACTGTTAATGGTGATTTTGTTAAGTCCTTATATTCAGACTTAGTTCGCTGCAGTTTACTTTGCAGAATTTCTCCAAAAGCGAGATCTTTTTCTTCAGTTTCTGTCAATATAAAAAGTATATGTTTCTCATTTTTTAATGAATTTTCAGTTGCATTTGCTGCATGTTGTATTAACTTTAATGACATTTGTTATCCTTTAAGTCTTATACATTACACATAGATTATGTATAAGATATAAGTGTTAAATCCTCTAAAATCCTTACTATAACTTGACCAAAACCACTAAAAAAGCCACACTACGTCTTTTGAAACTTATCTAGGTTGCATGAACACGCAACCTATTTCAGAACCGCTAGATTGATTTTTATTATTTATTATACTCAATTACACGTAAGTAAATTTAAGCAATCTAGTCATATGGAGTACTTACTTAATGTCATTGATGCCAGATATAGATAGTCAAGAAACCCAAGAGTGGCTTGATGCGCTGACCGCTGTTATTGAAAACGAAGGCACCGAGCGTGCCCACTTCTTGCTAGAGGCGATGATTGATAAAGCGCGTCGCTCTGGTAGTAATCTGCCATATAGCGCAACTACTGCTTATGTAAATACCATTCCAACGCATTTGCAACAACGTTTGCCTGGTAATCCTGACATGGAGCGTCGGATTCGTGCTTTGGTTAGATGGAATGCTATTATGACTGTGTTGCGCGCCAACGAGAAGTCTCCTGGCGTTGGTGGTCATATTGCCAGCTTTCAATCTGCAGCCACTTTGTACGACACTGCATTTAATTATTTTTTCCGAGCAACCAATGAAAATTTCGGCGGGGATTGCGTTTACTTCCAAGGCCACTCTTCTCCAGGTGTTTATGCGCGTGCATTTCTAGAAGGTCGTATTTCTGAAGAGCAGTTGACGAATTTCCGCCAAGAAACCGGTGGTAATGGGTTGCCTAGTTATCCTCACCCTTGGCTTATGCCTGACTTTTGGCAGTTTCCAACTGTCTCCATGGGCTTAGGGCCAATTACTGGTATTTATCAAGCACGTTTTCTTAAATACCTACATGATCGTGGCATTGCTGATACAAGCGACCGTAAAGTATGGGTTTTTTGTGGTGATGGCGAGATGGATGAACCTGAGTCATTGGGTGCAATATCCTTGGCTTCACGTGAGAAACTTGATAATTTGATTTTTGTAGTTAACTGTAACTTACAGCGACTAGATGGCCCTGTGCGGGGTAACGGTAAAATTATCCAAGAATTGGAATCAGATTTCCGCGGCTCTGGCTGGAATGTATTGAAGGTAATTTGGGGTTCGTATTGGGATCCTCTGTTAGCGATGGATAAAGATGGTTTACTAAAAAAACGCATGGAAGAGTGCGTTGATGGCGAGTACCAAAACTTTAAAGCAAAAGGTGGCGCTTATACGCGAGAGCACTTTTTTGGCAAGTATCCTGAATTGAAGGAAATGGTCGCTGCCATGAGTGATCAAGATATTTGGCGTCTAAACCGTGGTGGCCATGATCCACATAAAGTGTATGCCGCCTATCATGCCGCTGTAAACCATAAAGGTCAGCCAACTGTAATTTTAGCCAAAACGGTTAAAGGTTACGGAATGGGAAATGCTGGTGAAGGACAAAACACCACTCACCAACAAAAGAGTATGGATTTGACTTCACTTAAGGCATTTAGAGATCGTTTTGACTTGCCAATTACTGATGAACAAGTAGAAAGCTTGTCTTTCTATAAGCCCGCTGCAGACACGCCAGAAATGGTTTACATGGCTGAGCGTCGTTCCGCTATGGGTGGTTCAGTTCCAGCACGTCGACGTAAAGGTAATGCACTAAATATACCGCCACTTTCAGCATTTGAAAATATGCTGATATCTAGTGGTGATCGTGAAATCTCAACCACTATGGCATTTGTACGTATTTTGTCAACCCTAGTACGTGACAAAGAAATTGGCAAATTCGTGGTTCCAATCGTACCAGATGAAGCGCGAACTTTCGGTATGGAGGGTATGTTCCGCCAGCTAGGGATTTATGCCAGCCAAGGCCAGTTGTACGAGCCAATGGATTCTGATCAGGTAATGTACTACAAAGAACAAAAAGATGGACAAATTCTGGAAGAGGGTATTAACGAAGCTGGTTCATTCTCAAGCTGGATAGCCGCTGCGACTTCATACAGTGTTACTGGGGTGCAAATGATCCCGTTCTATATTTTCTACTCTATGTTTGGATTCCAACGTATCGGTGACTTAGCTTGGGCTGCAGGTGACTCACGTGCGCGTGGCTTCTTGCTGGGTGCCACAGCTGGTCGTACGACTTTGAACGGCGAAGGATTGCAGCATGAAGATGGACATAGCCACTTGATGTCGGCCACCATCCCTAATTGTATTTCTTATGATCCAACCTTTGCTTATGAATTGGCAGTCATTATTCAAGAAGGCTTGCGTCGCATGGTGCAAAATCAGGAGGATGTTTATTACTACATTACCTTGATGAATGAAAACTACACCCATCCTGAAATGCCTAAAGGGATTGAATCGCATATTCTTAAAGGAATGTACAACTTTAGTAAATCTGAGGTCAAGGGCGAAAAAGTGCAGTTGATGGGTAGTGGTGTGATTCTGCGTGAAGTGATTGCAGCAGCAGACCTATTGGCGACTGATTGGAATGTGTCTGCTGATGTCTGGAGCGTGACTAGCTTTAATGAGTTGCGTCGAGATGGTCTTGATGCTGAGCGCTGGAATATGCTTAATCCTGAAAAGCCACAAAGATTAAGCTTTGTGGCGGAAGCCATGAAAACCGCACAAGGGCCAACAATTGCATCTACTGATTATATGAAAGCATTTGCTGAGCAAATTGCTGGTTTTGTACCAGGTAAGTTTGTAGCTTTGGGCACAGATGGTTATGGTCGTTCTGATAGCCGTGAAGCACTTCGTGCTTTCTTTGAGGTTGATCGTTACTATGTAGTAGTAGCCGCGCTAAAAGCCTTGGCAGACGAAGGTACAATTGCCGCTTCTCAAGTAACTGCAGCCATCAAAAAATATAAGTTAGACGCTAACAAGCCTAACCCAACCACAGTTTAAGGAGACGCAAACATGGCAATTCAAGACATTTTCGTCCCCGACATTGGTAATTTTGATAGTGTGGATGTGATTGAAGTTTTAGTAAAAGTTGGCGATCACATTGCTAAAGAAGACTCGCTTATTACCGTTGAGTCCGATAAAGCTTCAATGGATATCCCATCACCGTTCGCTGGTGAGGTCAAAGAAATAAAAATCAAGATTGGTGATAAGATTGCACAAGGTGGAGTTATTTTAAGTATGGATGTGAGTGATCAACCGGCTAAACCTTTGGCGGTAGTTGCGCCAACGCCAGTTGAGTCAAAGCCTGTCGCCGTATCCATGCCTGAGCCAACTCGGCCAGCGCCAGAGCCACCAAGAACTATCGCTCCTGCGAAAATGCCTGTTCCAGTGGGTGAAAGTTTAGTCGTTGCAACAGGTAAGTTGTCACACGCGAGTCCATCGGTACGTAAATTCGCACGTGAGCTAGGCGTTAATTTAGCATTTGTGCAGGGAAGTGCGGCTAAAAACAGAATTTTACCCAAAGATGTACAAGCTTATGTCAAAGGTGAGTTGGCTAAGCCACGTATGGAGAATATGGGTGCCGGTGTTAGCAGTCTCGCTGCGTTGCCAATGCCTGTAATCGATTTTAGTCAGTTTGGTGAAATCTCACTTAAACCGCTATCACGCATCAAAAAACTCTCTGGAGCCAACTTGCATCGCAATTGGGTCACGGCGCCGCATGTCACGCAGTTTGATGAAGCGGACATCACCGATTTGGAAGAGTTTCGTAAGTCTATGCAGGCTGATGCTGAAAAACGTGGTGTTAAATTAACCATGTTGGCGTTTTTGATCAAAGCTTCAGTAAATGCTCTCAAAGCTTATCCGAACTTTAATGCTTCACTATCTCCTGATGGTGATAGTTTAATCCTCAAAGACTACTTCAATGTAGGCTTTGCTTGCGACACACCTGATGGTTTGGTCGTGCCTGTAGTGCGCGATGTGCACCAGAAAGATGTACTTGATATCGCACGTGATTTAGGTGATCTTTCAGGAAAAGCGCGTGAACGTAAGTTAAAAATCGAAGAGATGCAAGGTGGATGCTTCACTATTTCTAGTTTAGGTGGTATTGGTGGAACTATGTTTACGCCAATTATTAATTGTCCGGAGGTTGCAATTTTAGGCGTGTCAAGGTCCTCTATGCAGCCCGTTTATGATGCAAAAAGCAAAATATTTGAGCCTAGATTAATTTTGCCTATGTCATTATCTTATGATCACCGCGTGATCGATGGTGCAGATGGTGCGCGTTTCACTAGCCACATGCGCATGATGTTGTCTGACGTTCGTAGATTGTTACTGTAAGGGTAAACATGAGTAATTTAGTTGAAGTTTTAGTACCCGATATTGGTAATTTTGACAGTGTGGATGTCATTGAAATACTAGTTAAAGTGGATGATGTTATTGCTAAGGAAGACTCACTAATAACGGTAGAGTCTGATAAAGCATCTATGGACATTCCATCTGCGCATGCTGGGGTGGTTAAAGAGATTAAAGTCAAAATTGGTGACAAAGTGGCTAAAGGCAGCTTGATGCTCTTGATTGAAGAGCTAGTCGCTACAAGTAATGTTCAACCTAATGCTTCAGCCGCCATTGATGCAACTTTAGATTCCTCATCTCCAGCGCAAGTTAATCAATCCTCTTCGATATCTCAACCCATAGATGCAAGTGACTTGAATACTGAAGTCGTTGTCCTTGGTAGTGGCCCCGGTGGTTATACGGCTGCATTTCGTGCCGCAGATTTAGGTAAAAAAGTGGTCCTTATTGAGCGTTATGATACATTAGGTGGTGTTTGCCTAAATGTAGGTTGTATTCCTTCTAAAGCTTTATTACATACTGCTAAAGTGATTACTGAGGCTGAAGAAACTGCGCACCATGGAGTCAGCTTTAGTGCGCCTAATATTGATCTTGAGCAACTACGTAATTGGAAAGCCAATGATGTGGTGGGTAAGTTGACTGGTGGTTTAGCCGCAATGGCCAAACAACGAGCTGTGACTGTACTCCAAGGTATGGGTCAATTTTCTGGACCTAATCAAATATCAGTCACTGGTATTAATGGAATAATAACCACAGTGGGTTTTGATAACGCGATAATTGCCGCAGGTTCGCAAGCGACTAAATTTCCTGGCGCAGCGGATGACGAACGTATCATGGACTCAACTGGTGCCTTAGCATTGGCAGATATACCTAAGCGCATGTTGGTTATCGGGGGCGGCATTATTGGCTTAGAAATGGGAACTGTATATGATGCTCTTGGCACTAAAGTAAGTATTGTTGAATTTACCGATGGCCTGATTCAAGGTTGCGACCGTGACTTGGTTCGCCCGCTGCATAAACGAATGGAAAAGCGCTTCGAGAATATTATGCTATCGACCAAAGTTGCTATGATCGATGCCAAAAAAGATGGTATTCATGTTAGCTTTGAGGGCGAATCTGCACCTAAAGAAGTGCAAATTTATGATCGTGTGTTAGTTTCAATTGGCCGCCGTCCTAACGGAAAGAACATTGGGGCTGAGAAGGCTGGTGTCGCTGTTAATGAGTGGGGCTTCATCAATGTAGATAGGCAAATGCGCACCAATGTCCCGCATATTTTTGCTATTGGAGATATAGTTGGCCAACCAATGCTAGCGCACAAAGCGACCCATGAAGGTAAGGTGGCTGCAGAAGTGATTGCAGGGCACAAAGTTGAGTTTCAAGCATTGACTATTCCATCAGTCGCCTATACCGACCCCGAAATTGCTTGGGCTGGTGTAACTGAAATGGAAGCCAAGGCTAAGGGAATTGAGTACGAAAAAGCAGCATTCCCATGGGCTGCGAGTGGCCGTGCGTTGGCCGTCGGTCGCACGGAAGGTTCAACCAAATTGATTTTTGATAAAGCTACCCATCGTTTAATCGGCGCGGGTATTGTTGGCGTAAATGCCGGTGAATTGATAGCTGAAACTGTATTGGCAATAGAGATGGGCGCTGATGCGCATGACTTAGGTTTGACTATTCATCCCCATCCTACATTATCTGAGACGGTTTGCTTTGCCGCTGAAATGAAAGAGGGTACGATTACCGACTTGTATATTAAAAAGCGTTAACTCGTATGTCAGCAAATCTAATCCTAGCACTTGGGCGAGAATTTCCAGTTGAGCGCTTTTACACTGATCCTATTGATTGTTATGCCTACGCCTATGATAATTCACGTAATTATCATGCGCCTATCGCTGTAGTTTTCCCGCTGACTATCCTCGAAGTACAAATTGTTATTAAGTTATGTAATCAGTATCAAGTGGCAGTAGTGCCAAGAGGGCGGGGTACTGGCACTGCGGGAGGTAGCGTTCCAGAGTTAGGTGGCGTAGCGCTTTCATTGGAGCGGATGAACAAGATTTTAAGTATAGATCCGGATAATCGTATGGCGATTGTTGAGCCGGGCGTGCTTAATCAAGAATTACAAGATGAGATTAAAGGCGTGGGTTTCTTTTGGCCGCCAGACCCTTCAAGTGCAGCCTATTGTAGCGTAGGTGGCAATCTAGCAACATGTGCTGCTGGTCCGCATGCGGTGAAATACGGCGTAGCACGTGATCATGTTCTCGGTCTAAAGGCTGTGACAGGCAGTGGAGATATTATTCGTACTGGTTGCTATACAAGCAAAGGTGTCGTTGGTTACGATTTAACACGTTTATTAATTGGCTCAGAAGGTACGCTCGCAGTGATTTGTGAAGCTACGCTTAAACTGACACCATTACCAAAATATTCCGGGGGGCTCACAGCGGAGTTTGTTGATACCAAAAGCTGTGCCCATGCAATCGCCGCTATTATGGCTCAACCTTATACGCCAAGTGCTTTAGAATTTTTGGATAATGGTGCGCTTAATCTAATTCGTGGCCGACATAAAAATCTATTACCAGAAAATGCACGTGCTTACCTGATGATTGAGGTTGATGGGGCGCAGCAGGAGATCGCTGAAGCGACTACTGCTATTTTAGAAGCTTGTCAGGTGGAAGGTTTGATTGAGGCTAAAGTTGCTATTGATACCAAAGCGCTATGGGCGGCACGCAAAGCATTATCTCCGCTTCTCAAAGACATTGCGCCTAAAAAAATTAATGAGGATATTGCGGTACCAGTTTCGCATTTGCCAGAACTATTAACTGGTCTAGAGAAACTGGCAGCACAATATAATATTGCTAATGTCAACTTCGGCCATGCAGGTAATGGCAATATACATGTCAATTTACTGGTTAACCCAGATAATGCTGATGAAATGGTGCGCGCTTATCAGTGTCTAGATGAGGTGTTTAGTTTGGTGCTATCGTTGCAGGGTACGCTGTCTGGAGAGCATGGCGTGGGTATGGCTAAGCGCCCGTTTATTGCGCGTGAAATTGATGCAACTACCATGAATTTAATGAAATCACTCAAGCTCACTTTTGACCCAAATAATATATTGAATCCCGGTAAGTTGTTCCCAACCTAAACTAGGGGCAAGTGACTTGATTGAGGTCAGTTTGTGGAAATTTAGACTGCAGTTGTTTAACGGCCATTAATTGTTGTTCAGTTAGGTTGCTTAATGAAAGTATAGTGGCATTGATGCTAGATGTTTTAATCCCTAACTTTGTTATAGCATTTTGCGCTTCACGGATGTTGTTATTAGAAAAATTACCCCATACAAAACATGCCGTCGTTGTCGGTGGCGGTGCACCTACTTCATGGTCAATGCGCTTAGGTAAGGCAGCGATTTGCTCTGATGATAAAAGCTGGATCTTTTCAGGGTAAATTTCGTGTCTCGATATCGTTGTGGCAGTTGGCAACACAAGATCAGAGTTAAAAAGTACCAATAACCCTAAATTAATCCACACTAAAAACCAAATTAAAATTTTCATTCCAACTCGCTTTGCCTAAACATATCCAGTTGATATAAACCTTGTAATACCAGATTTTCAATTGTAGATACTGATAGGGTTGAATGATGTTTCAAATGTCTTGCTATGGTGGGTCCATTGCCACCACTTATTATAATCAAAGGTATTTGCTGGCAGGCTACTTCCAAAGATATTTTCATGCGTTCAATTGCCCCTAGCACTGCGTTAAGGGCCCCAGCTTGCATAGCATCTTTAGTATTTTTTGCGAAGATATCTATTGGCTTTAAAGAAGAAGTGTCTTGTTTTAATCTAGGTAATTGTGCCGTGGCCTTATCCAAGCTACTTATCATTAGATCTAATCCCGGCAAAATAAGTCCACCTAAAAATACGCCTTCATTACTGACCATGTCACAACTTAAAGCATCTATAGTGACTGCTGTGCCAGCATTTACTACTACACAAGCTGATTTTTTTAGTTGCCATGACGCTATTAAAGCTGCCCAACGGTCAGTGCCGAGCGAAGAAGGAACTTTATATTGATTAATTACGCCGCAGGCTGAGGTTTCTGCATTTACCCAGTGAGTGTTCCGCCTGTTGGCTAATAGTATTTTTAGTTGTGTTGAAATTTTAGTGCCCGCAACATTAGAAATAATCACTCGCGTCGCATGCGGCAATTGTAAGTTGCTAAGTTCAGAATTCACGCAGGCACCAGAGGCGACAATTTCACCAGTTACATTAAATAACCCCCATTTAAGACGACTATTGCCGGCATCTATGGCTAAGAGTTGCGTATGAGTTGCTATCATTGAACGCTACGCAAACTAATTTCACCCGATGAAAATCGTTGATCACCGAGTGCAGTTCTAACTAATAAAATCCCGTCTTCGGCTACATTAATCACTATGCCATGGGTTTCTCGGCCATCGGGGTGAAGCATATTTACCGGCTGTTGGTGATAGGCATGGTGTTTAATCCACTCATCGCGCACATGACCAAAACCTTGTTGTTCAAAAATCTTGAGTACCGCCACTAAATTATTGAGTAGCTTACCTAGTAATTCATTAGGGTTAATCACTTCTTTCATGACGCTAGCCAGATCGGTTACAGGTTGGTCTATATTTTGTTTGACTGATTTTGGCAGGTCTATATTGATCCCAATGCCAATTACGGCAGCACTTGGTCCTTCCATGTCCCCTTGCAGCTCAATTAAGATGCCAGCTAATTTTTCCCGACCAATCAGCACGTCATTTGGCCATTTTAGTTGTGCTTGATTCACCCCTAGACTGTGTAGCGTTCGAATCAGCGCTACGCCTATTGCCAAACTTAACCCCGAAAGTGCTGATGCACCAGATTGAAATCGCCATAGCAGGGAAAAAGTTAAGCTAGCTCCAAGTCCCGCTTGCCAATTGCGACCGCGCCTGCCACGCCCTTTACTTTGAAAGTTTGCGGCTACGCAAGTAGCATGAGCTTGTCCATAACTAATTTTTTTCATTAAATAGCTATTAGTAGATTCGAGATGATCGTGCACCTCTAAATTAAACCAAGCACGCTGCTCTCCGATGGCATTAAAAATGTCTTTCTCATCTAATAGCGTTATAGCTTGTGGTAATTTATAACCTCTACCTCGTACTGAGAAAACTTCTATTCCCAATGCCTCAGCATGTTGCAACGCATTCCAAACGGAAGCTCGACTGGTTTTGAGTTCCGTCGCAATGGCTTCGCCCGAGTGAAATTTTCCGTCAACAAGTAATCTTAATATAGGGAAAGTAAGTGTATTCATATATTTAAGGAGTTTAGCACAAGGAATATGATAGAAATCATCATCATTCGGCACAGTTGATACAAGGTTTTTTCGATGCAACAGTGTAAAATAACATTGATGTTTACCATTATTTTATTAAAGCATTCCTATGTCCGCTGAAAAAACGCCTGTTCCGATTGGCTCTAACTTTATTCGTGCCATTATTGAAAAAGATTTAGATCAAGGTGTATACAAGAGTCGTCGATGGGCAGGTAGCCCGGGGGATGCTGCGCATCACGCAACAGGTCAGCTTGATTCAGCTAAAATTCGCACGCGCTTTCCACCTGAGCCTAATGGATATTTACATATTGGCCATGCCAAAAGTATTTTTTTAAATTTCGGCTTAGCCCGAGATTTTGGCGGTGTATGTCATTTGCGCTTTGATGACACAAACCCAGAAAAAGAAAGTCAAGAGTATGTTGATAGTATTACTGATACAGTAAAGTGGTTGGGTTTTGACTGGGAAGCTACCAAGGAATCTAACTTATACTTTGCCAGTAACTACTTTGATTTTATGTATCGTGCAGCCGAATCGTTAATCGAATTCGGTCACGCTTATGTTGACAGCCAAACCGCTGAAGAAATGCGCATTAGCAGAGGCACTCTCACCGAAGCAGGGAAAAATTCACCATGGCGCGATCGTTCGGTAGCTGAAAACTTAAGTTTATTCCAAGAAATGCGCGCGGGTAAGCATGCTGACGGTAGTCTAATTTTACGAGCAAAGATTGATATGGCTTCAGCCAATATTAATTTGCGTGATCCTGCCGTGTACCGTATAAAACGTGCGCATCATCATAATACTGGCGATGCTTGGTGCATCTACCCAATGTACACTTTTGCGCATCCAATTGAAGATGCCTTAGAGCAAATTACGCATTCAATTTGCACGCTAGAATTTGAAGATCAACGTCCTTTTTATGATTGGATTTTAGAGCGTCTAGCAGAGGCAGGTCTATTGGCGCATCCATTGCCTAAACAATATGAATTTGCGCGCTTGAATCTCACTTATGTGATGCTCTCAAAACGGAAGTTGATTGAGTTGGTTGAGCATAAGCACGTCAACGGTTGGGATGATCCACGATTGCCTACGATTGCAGGCACACGTCGTCGCGGCTACGTCGCAGCTGGCTTTAAATTATTTACCGATCGTATCGGTGTGTCAAAAGCCGACTCTTGGATTGAATATACAATCTTGGAAGATTGTATGCGAGAAGTATTAAATGATACATCGGAGCGACGCATTGCGGTACTTGATCCAATTAAATTAGTAATTGATAACTATGCTGACAATCAAACGGAAGATTGTTTTGCGCCTAACCACCCGTTAAAACCTGAGTTGGGCAAGCGTGTGGTTCCGCTTACCAAAGAGCTATGGATTGAGCGTGAAGATTTTATGGAAGTGCCTAGTAAAGGCTTTTTCCGTTTAACACCAGAAGCCATGGTGCGTCTTCGTTATGGTTATGTGGTGAAATGCATTGGTTGCGAGAAAGATGTTGAAGGTAATGTAACTGTGGTGCATTGCGAATACTTCCCCGATACAAAATCAGGGACTCCAGGATCTGATAGTGTCAAAGTTAAAGGTAATATTCACTGGGTTTCTGTTGATCATGCTTATGCCGCTGAAGTGCGCTTGTATGATCGCTTATTTAAAGCTGCACATCCAGGTGCTGGAGAGACAGACTACCTCAATGACATTAATCCTGATTCAATGAAATGCATCATCGCTCAATTAGAGCCTAGCCTGAAAGAAGCTAAATCAGAGGATAAATTCCAATTTGAACGCCATGGTTACTTTGTTGTTGACAGCCTAGACAGCGAATCAGGCAAGCCGGTCTTTAACCGAACAGTCACTTTGCGAGATGCTTGGCAAAAGTAAGCTTGGATTAATCTTCTGTGAAATGCTATTAGCTAGTCGCCTGATTAAGGAAGAAGTTAGTCGCGAAATTCTACAGACAATAGATTGCTAATAGCCACTCTTAATGAGGTCAGCGTATTTTTCTCGGATCTTAGCGGATTTAGGTGCAGCAACAGCTAGGCAATAGGGTTGATTGGGATTATTAGCAAAATAGTATTGGTGGTAATCTTCTGCAACATAAAATGTTTCTGCGCCATAGATCTCAGTTACGATAGCAGCGTTAAATACATGATCGTTATTAAGCGAGGCTATCATTTTTTCAGTGGCATCATGTTGAGTGGCACTTTGACAAAACACTGCCGAACGGTACTGGCTACCGATATCATTGCCTTGACGGTTGGGCGTGGTTGGGTCATGTGAAACAAAGAAAATTTCCAGTAAAGTTTCAAAACTAACTTCTTGGTTATCAAAAATAATCTGTATCGCCTCAGCATGCCCGGTATTACCTTCTCCGATGGTCTTGTAGGTGGGGTTTGGTGTGTGCCCGCCAATATAACCAGACACAACTGTGCTTACGCCTTTTAATTGACTAAATACCGGCTCCGTACACCAAAAACAGCCGCCCGCGAAAATTGCTACTTCTTGTTTACTCATACTAACCACCTAAATTTTTAAAAATTCTACTTTTTTCTTTATCAAAAATAAATTGAAAACGTCGCATAATTGCGACGTTAATCTTCGACTTATGGGATGCCGATATAGCCAGCAATCAAATTCTGGCAGAGGTGTTGCTAAATCTAATCAGTTTTCGAAGTCTCGATAAGCCTCTCCCAGTTACTATGAACTTTTTCAGCTATCACATCTTTGCGACATTTAAATTTATACTCTCTATTTTTTATCACGACAACTAAAATTAAATAAATTTTTGACAGTCCATCTTCCATCAGTAACTCCAAGAAGAATTCTTAATTAAAAGTAGGATTCACTTAAGCTAACAGGGAATTGTTTGTAGAATTATTGTTAGATATCTGAGCGGATTGTATCGGTTGCCAGTAGAATAAACAGACTATTTTTTTAAGAAATTTGTGTGAAATTAACGGTAGATTGTTTACTTAACCATCAAACGATGGCCTTGCATAGTGATAGCGCTTTGGCTTGCTTGTTAGCAATAGGGCAAATAAAAACGTGGAATCAAGCATTAGAGGCTTTAGTTTGTGATGAATATGATGTGCCGTTTTTGGGGGATTATCCAATTGCAGCTATTGCAGTTGCTGCTGATGGCTTGGAAGTGAGTGAGGCATATTGGCTACGCGCAGATCCGGTACATTTGCGTTTACAGCGCGACTGCTTTAGCCTAGATGAAACTGTACCATTGCCACTGGAGCCTAATATTGCAGAGGAAATGCTTGCAAGTTTAAATCAGCATTTTCAACAAGAAGTTCCTCCTGGATCAGAGCCTGAGGTCACATTTTTAATTGGTACCTCAGGTGCTTGGTATTTGCGTTGCCTGCGGAATCCAAGCATAACAACTACGTTGCCCAGCATAGTGGCAGGTAAAAATATCCATCAGTTTCTACCGCAGGGGGAGGGTAAGTCTAAGTGGGTAGGGGTGTTAAATGAGGTCCAAATGATATGCCATGAGCACCCCGCTAACTTGGCACGTGAAGCCACAGGGTTGGAGGCGGTAAATAGTGTTTGGCTATCAGGGGGTGGTTGCTTCCCTGAATTTATAGGGACTCCCAAAGAAGAGTGTCTCATGGCTAATAGTGCTTTTTATCAGGGACTTGCTCTTTGGTCTGGCACCTTTTACGAGTCTTTGCCTGCTCATTTAGGCGTAATCTTAAATAAGCCTAATGTGCGCATGCAATTGGCAAGTAACGAGGCATTGGATTTACTTTGGTTTAAACCAATACTGGCCGCATTAAAAGCTAAAAAAATTACACAATTAACTATTAATTTAGGCTGTTACGATCAAAGTCTAAGTATTAATATTAAACCTATAGATTGCTATAAATTTTGGCGTAAAACTAAGCCTTTACAGTATTATTTTGCATGATTAGAATCGCTTTAAGAAAAGCTGAAACCGAAGCGGCGCAAAAATTAGAGGCGGATGGAGTCTTGCCATTGATGGCGAAACTATTAGCGACTCGTGGGGTAACTGCTGCTAAGCAAATGAGTGCTAATTTAAGCAACCTGTTGGCGCCAAGCACACTCACTCATAATCAAGAAATGGCTAACTTATTAGCCGATGCCATTTTAGCAAACAAGAAGTTATTAGTGATCGGTGATTACGATGCAGATGGAGCCACAGCAACTGTCGTTGCTGTGAAAGGATTAGCCACCTTTGGCGCTAATGTCGATTTTTTAGTGCCTAATCGTTTTGAATACGGCTATGGGTTAACGCCTGAAATTGTGGCACTTGCCGCCTTACAACACCCTGATATTATTATTACGGTGGATAACGGTATTGCAAGTGTGGATGGTGTGGCCGCAGCCAATGCACTTGGTATGAAAGTGCTTATTACTGATCATCATTTGCCAGGATTAGAAAGTCCGCAGGCGGCTTGTATTATTAATCCTAATCAGCATGGCTGTGACTTTGCCAGTAAACATTTAGCTGGCGTCGGTGTGATGTTTTACGCCTTGCTTTGTTTGCGCGCGGAGTTTCGCAATCGCGGACTCTACGAAGATACAGTTGAGCCCAATCTAACTGAGTTGCTTGATTTAGTTGCGTTGGGTACGGTAGCAGATTTGGTGAAACTTGATGAAAATAATCGTATTTTAGTTGAGCAGGGATTGCGCAGAATTAGAGCTGGCGCTTGTTCGCAAGGCATATTAGCGTTGCTGCGTGTTAGTGGCCGCCAATATCAAAATGTAAACGCTCAAGACTTAGGGTTTTATGTGGGACCTCGCCTGAACGCAGCGGGACGCTTGGATGATATGACCATAGGTATACAGTGCTTGCTGGCAGAATCTGCCTCGGAAGCTGAAAAGATTGCTATGCAGTTGCATGAGTTAAATCAGCAACGACGTGGCATAGAAACGGAAATGCAAGATAGTGCTAACATTTCTCTTGACGACATTGATGTTACTGATCAATACAGCATTAGTATATATCAGCCCGATTGGCACCAAGGCGTGATCGGTATTTTAGCCTCTCGCCTTAAAGAGCGTTTTCATCGGCCAGTGATAGCTTTTGCGGGAGCAGGAGATGGGATCCTTAAAGGCTCCGGTAGATCAATTCCTAGTTTGCATCTCCGTGATGCCCTTGATTTAGTGAGTAAGTATCATCCGGATCTCATTGTCAAATTCGGTGGTCATGCCATGGCGGCGGGTTTAAGCATCAAGCAGGTTGACTTTGTTCGCTTTCAGCAAAGTTTTGAAGCAGTGGTGCAAAGCTTGATTACAGAAGCAGATCTGCAGGCCGTGTTGGAGGTGGATGGTAATTTAGGTAGCGGAAATATGACATTTCAGATGGCACAAGTTTTGGAGAGTCAATTGTGGGGTCAGGGTTTTGCGCCACCATTGTTCTACGATGAGTTTGAGGTGGTTAATCAGCGTATATTGGCAGAAAAACACTTGAAGCTAACTCTTAGGACAATTACCCAAAGCCCTGCGATGACGATTGATGCGATTTACTTTAACCAAGTAGACTTCTTGGAAAGTCATATTCAGGCAGCTTATCAATTGCAAACTAATAGTTATAATGGTGCGCAGAAAGTGCAGTTGAATTTACGCTATGTAGGATCTGAACTTAAAAAATATTAGGCAATTTATGATCGATAATGAATCAGTACACTTACTAAATCTTGCCATGTTTCAACCCGCTTTGCCGCCACGCGACCCTCATTCACATAAAGGATCGTTCGGAAGTGTTGCTGTGATTGGTGGGGATGTTGGTATGGTTGGCGCGGTGTTATTGGCAGCACGGGCTGCTTTGCTAATAGGTGCGGGTCGTGTTTATGCAGCTATGCTGAGCGATAATGCCCCTGTTGTTGATCTCGTGCAGCCTGAATTGATGTTACGGTCTCTTTCGGCAATTAGTCAGTTAACGCAGCTCAATATGGTAGTGATTGGTCCAGGCTTAGGGCAGTCGGCCTCAGCGATTGAATTGCTGGAATATTGGTTGGTGCAAGATGTTAGTTTGTTGCTTGATGCTGATGCGCTAAATTTAATTGCCCAACGGCCATATTTGGCCACACTAACTAAGAAACGCTCTGCCGCAACCATAATTACGCCACATCCAGCCGAAGCGGCTAGACTGTTAAGTTGTAAAACAGAACAAGTGCAGCAAAATCGAACGGGCAGTGCGCTTAGTTTGGCACAGAACTTACATGCTAGTTGTCTGTTAAAAGGTGTTAGTAGTATTTGTGCTAACCACGATGGTATTTGGTTTATGAATAGTAGTGGTAATCCGGGATTGGCCAGTGCAGGTACCGGTGATGTACTCAGTGGCATTATTTCTGGATTGGTAGCACAGGGTCTAAATGCATTTTCGGCAGTAAAGCTTGGGGTTTATGTGCACGGAGTGGCAGCGGATACTTTGGTTGCTCAGGGCTTGGGTCCTGTAGGCCTGACCGCCTCAGAAGTGGCTAATCAGGCCCGCAATATTATCAATCAGCTCAATATAGCCACTATATAGTCCCTTAAATTGACTGTTATAGGCCATAAAAGTTACAATTGTATCTGTATTTATAAAACATAATTTAAGGTTAAAATGCGTCGAAAATTAGTGGTTGCCAATTGGAAGATGCATGGCAATTTAGTCTTAAATAATCAATTGTTATCAGCCTATATTGAAAAACTGGTGCCACTTAAGACTCTTGATGTTGTGGTCTGCGTGCCTTACCCTTATCTTGCGCAGGCGCAGTTGATGTTGCAAAACACTACTATTGCTTGGGGAGCGCAAAACTTAAGTAAAGACCCGTTTGGGGCCTTTACTGGTGAGGTCAGTGCTGCTATGTTGAAAGATTTTGGTGCGACGCATGTTATTATTGGCCACTCCGAACGTTCAACAGCTTATTGTGAGTCTGATGAAAATATAGCGATTAAATTTATGCAGGCCAAAATGCATGATTTAACCCCAATTCTGTGTGTGGGTGAAACCTTAATTGAGCGTGAGGCAGGCGTGATGCAAATGGTGGTTGCTAAACAGTTGGATACCATTATTAATACTTATGGGGCATCAGTTTTTGCCGATTCCGTGGTTTCTTATGAGCCTATATGGGCGATTGGTACCGGTCTAGCAGCCAGTGCTGACCAGGCACAATCCATGCATGAATTTATTCGCGGCAAGATTGCAACACATGACGAGTCTGCTGCTAACAGTCTTAAAATCCTCTATGGGGGAAGCGTAACCCCGAAAAATGCGGTACAATTAATGGTTACGCAGGATATAGACGGTGGTCTTATCGGCAGATGTTCGTTAAACGCGCAAGAATTTGAAGGAATATGTCTGGCTGCAGCCTAAAAAAGCTGTAGTTTCAATGGGCATGAGGTGAAAAATGGAAAAATTTGTATTAGTTATTCATGTATTGGCTGCTCTCGGTGTGATTGGTTTAGTGTTGTTACAACACGGCAAAGGTGCTGACATGGGTGCTTCATTCGGAAGTGGCGCTTCTGGCAGCCTATTTGGTGTTTCAGGATCATCAAACTTTATGAGTCGTGCAACTGCAGTTTGTGTGATGGTTTTTTTTACTACTAGCTTAACACTAGCTTACCTGTCTAGCCATAAGTCTGCCACTGGTAGTGTGATTAACGCTAATATTACGCAAACTAACCTTGCCCCAGTTGTAAAGCCAGTTCCAGCTGCCCCAACTGGAGCAGAGGATGTGCCTAAGTAATTTCTAAAAATTTCTATCGCTCATGCGAGGGAATTTTTGTGGAGGTTACTCGGTTCATTCACATTCTTGTTAAGTGAGTAGATGTGCAAACTTGAGGTGTTGTTATTTAAGATATTCGAGTTGAGTTCTCTTTCACCTAGTTGAGTAGTTTTCCGGCGTTTAAATTCTATAGATAATCAATTGGTATCACCGATTATATCGGCGATACGCATCACTCCTCCAAGTCTTGAGGGCGATACTTTCTAATGTATTATCTAAGCACTTGTTCATTCTTCTTAAAATTGATAAAAGTATTGATTTCATTATTATGAATGATGTTACAATAATCAAATGAATAATTTATCAGGAAATAAACGTGGAGGAATTCGGTCTGGCGCAGGCCGTAAAGTTGGCACTGGTAAGTTTGGTGAAACGACGACCGTGGTGCGCGTTCCAGAAAGTCAAGCCCCCATTATCCAGGACTTTCTAGCGGCATACCAGCGTAAGCGGCTAAAGGTAGACATTGATACAGTCGTAGACTTTGAGTGGCCTGACATGTATGCGGTATCGATAAAGTTGCCACTTTATAGTTCAAAAGTATCAGCTGGATTTCCTAGCCCTGCAGAAGATCATGTAGAAAAGCGCCTAGACCCTAGTGAGTTTTTAATTGATCAGAAAGATGCAACCTTCTTTGTTACCATCCAAGGATTTTCAATGATGGATGTTGGTTTGCTACCAGGCGATAAAGCGGTGGTTGATCGGTCTAGACAACCGGTTATCGGTGACATTGTCCTTGCAGTGTTAGACGGGGAGTTCACTATTAAAACACTTAGTCGCACAGATGGCATAGTGCGATTATTGCCGGCCAACTCAACAGGCGCTTATTCACCTATTGAAGTCACTGAAAGCATGAACTTCGAAATTTGGGGTGTGGTAACTGGTTCTTTCAGACGGTTTAAATAAGTGCGCAGTATTGCGCTGATTGATGTCAATAACTTCTACGTTTCTTGTGAGCGGGTATTTAACCCCAAGCTTATTGGTATACCAGTAGTTGTATTGAGCAACAACGATGGATGTGCTGTTGCCCGAAGTAATGAAGCCAAATCATTAGGCATACCTATGGGTGCACCATGGTTTAAGTTAAAAGACTTAGTTAGGCAGTATGACATTGTTGGCTTGTCTAGTAACTATGCGCTTTATGCAGACATGAGTAATCGTGTGATGTCAATATTACGTGAATACAGCCCAGACCAAGAAGTCTATTCCATCGATGAGTCGTTCTTAGACCTTACAGGCTTTCAATCCCGTAATTTAATAAAGTATGGTCAGCATATGCGAAAACGCATTCTAAGGTGGACTGGCTTGCCAGTCTGTGTGGGGATTGGCTCAACTAAAACTTTATCTAAGCTAGCTAATCACTGTGCTAAAAAGCAAGCAGTATTTAATGGTGTGTGCAACTTGAATGCACTGTCTACCAGTGAGATAAATCTTTTATTTAGTCAGATTGGCATTGGTGAGGTGTGGGGTATTGGCCGCAAGCTTGCGCCTAGACTACAAGCACTTGGCCTTAATACTGTACTGGATTTGAAGCGTGCCAATCCTAAAATACTTCGGCAGCAATTTAGCGTCATCATGGAAAAAACCGTTAATGAGCTCAATGGTACTGTGTGTATTGAGCTAGAAGACATTGCGCCACCTAAGCAGCAGATTATGAGTTCAAGAAGTTTTGGGCGGACGGTACAAGATTATAACAGTCTGGCTGAGTCAATTACACGCTATGTGAGTAGCGCAGCGGTAAAGTTGCGTAAGCAGCAATCCCTTGCTGGATCAGTATACGTCTATATTGCTACTAGCCCATTCAAATTGGATGAAACGAAATATAGTAACGGTATCCGCATTCCATTTCCAATGCCTACAGATGATACTAGGCAGTTAGCAAGCATCGCGCTATGGGCGTTAAAACAAATTTACAAGCCTAACTATAACTACGCTAAAGCGGGAATACTGTTGAGTGATTTAGTTAATAGGGGGCAGCTACAAACTGACTTATTTAGCAGTGTGCAAGGATCATTGAACTCAGGGGCACTTATGGCTGCCATGGATGGCATAAACCGTAAGCTGGGCAAGGAGTCGATTAAACTTGCCAGTGAAGGTTTCTCTCGTCCTTGGCGCATGAAGCAAGATAATAAGAGTCCTAGCTATACGACTAAATGGTGTGATTTGCCGGTGGTGTATTAGTAACTATAGATTACTAGACTGGCCTATAGAAAATTTTGGTTTATTAGCGCAAAAATAACCAAGCAGTCAGTACTATCCCGACAATCACTATAAAGCCACGAAGTAGTTTTGCTGAAACGCGGTTTAATAGATAATTTCCAGATAAAGCGCCTCCTACACCACCAACAGCCAAGGCAAAGGCAGTATGCCAATGTACCTGATCAGAAAACATAAATAAAGCCACAGCCGATGCATTCATTGCCATCGCGAGTATATTTTTAGTGGCAGTAGCCATCCGCACTGGTTGGCCTGCAACGGTCAGTGCCGCAAGCATTAAAAAGCCAATACCACCACCAAAGTATCCTCCATAGATGCCGATGATAAATTGACTCAGTATTAGTAATCGATTTGAAGCAAAGCTTGCTGCATGAATTGGCTGTTTACGAAAGCTACCCCAAGCAAAAACTGAAGTAGCGAACAATACCAACCAAGGTACTAGGTGTGAGAAAAAAGTGACTGGTGTGTTGAGCAGTAGAAGTGCCCCAACAATGCCGCCCAATATACTGGTAATGAGTAATTTTTTTAGACTAACTTCACCAATGCCCTCAGCCAGTTTTCGACCTGTTACTGCTGACGTAATTTGATTGGGAAAAAGAGCTATAGTAGAAGTTATGTTGGCGGCTAGAGGATCTAGACCTGCGAGCATCAGTGCTGGGAATGTGACAAATGAACCCCCACCTGCAAGTGTGTTTTGAGTGCCAGCATAAAATCCAGCGAATCCAATAAGTAGAAGTGTGGCGAGGTTTGGATCGGGTAACATAGTGATAATGAGGTTGAAGTGATTCTAGGTAATTATATTAACCTAACAGACTCTAAAGTTTGTCTATGAAAAAAAATATAGAGGATAAGGACATTAACTTTTTCTTTTGAAGTTAATAATTAATAAATAAGTAAAAACTATCAATTAAATATAAATAATTGACTTTATTTATATATTGTCTGGCTATATGATGCATGTGTGGTTAATGCGCATTAAGCAAATTTATATTACTCAAAGGAAAAATAAAATGATTTCAACTGTACCTAATGTTATATTTAAAACTCGTGTTCGTGATGAAAGTCTTAAAAGTGAAAATCCATTTCGCTGGCAAGATGTGAGTAGTTCAGATGTATTCAAAGGTAAGAAAGTGGTGATCGTAGCACTGCCAGGTGCATTTACGCCCACCTGCTCAAGTACGCATTTGCCAGGTTTTGAGGCGAAGTATGCCGAGTTTAAAGCATATGGTGTTGATGAAATTTACTGCCTCAGTGTCAATGATGCGTTCACCATGTTTCAATGGGGTAAAAACCTTGGTATCAAAAATATTAAAATGTTGCCAGATGGTAACGGGGACTTTACTCGTTTGATGGGCATGTTGGTGAAAAAAGAGAATCTAGGATTTGGTAGCCGTTCATGGCGTTATTCAATGTTGGTGGAAGACCAAAAAATCGTGCAGATTTTCGAGGAACCTGGCAAAGCGGATAATCACCCAGATGATCCGTTTGTAAACAGTGATTCTGATACCATCTTGAATTTTATTAAACAACAATAAAGATTAGAATTAAGGCATGGCATATAGTTGCCATGTTGTTCAATAAATACACGCAGATTAAATTTAACTAAAATATTCGAGACGTAACATGACCACATATGACCATGATTTATTTGTAATTGGGGCAGGCTCCGGTGGTGTTCGCGCAGCACGTATGGCGGCAGGCCTTGGTAAGCGTGTTGGAATTGCTGAGGATCGCTATTTTGGCGGTACCTGTGTCAATGTGGGTTGCGTGCCGAAAAAGCTTTATGTCTATGCATCTCAGTTTAGCGAAAGTTTTTCTGCTGCACTAGGGTTTGGGTGGTCGGCAGAAATTCCCAAATTTGACTGGTCTGTATTAGTGGCAAATAAAGATAAAGAAATTCAAAGATTACAAGGTGTGTACGACCGACTATTGAAAGAAAGTGGCGTTAATGTTATTAACGGTAGAGCGCGGGTTTTAGATGCACATACAGTTCAAGTCGGTGATAACCAGTTTACTGCAGAGCGTATTTTGATCGCTACAGGAGGATGGCCTTTTGTACCTGATGTCCCTGGTAAAGAACACATCGTGACATCGAATGAAATATTCAACCTTAAAGTATTGCCTAAGCGAATTGTGATTGTAGGCGGCGGTTACATAGCGGTTGAGTTCGCGGGTATATTGAATGGATTGGGTGTTGAGGTTACCATCTTTGAACGTGGCGATAAAGTGTTGCGGGGCTTTGATGAAGATGTGCGTAACTTTCTAATTCAAGAAATGATGAGCAAAGGCATTAACTTTCACTTTAATACAAGTGTTGATCATATCGAACATCAAGGTCATGATTTTGTTGTTTATACCAAGAATGGGCTCGCAGTAAAAACCGATTTGGTAATGTATGCGACTGGGAGAATGCCTAACAGCAGAGGTATTGGACTCGATGCTTTAGGTGTTGTTATGGATGAAGTGGGAGCAATTGAAGTCAATGATGATTACCAAACTAATGTACCTTCAATTTATGCTTTGGGCGATGTTACCAATCGTGTAAATTTAACCCCAGTAGCGACGGCAGAAGGTATGGCCTTGGTTAACAAACTTTATACCAGTAAAGCTGGTAAGGTGGATTATGACAATATCCCTACAGCGGTATTTAGTCAGCCCAACATTGGTACGGTAGGCTTAGCTGAGCACGATGCAAGGTCTAGGTACCCAAACGATATTGATGTTTATAAATCAGAATTTAAGCAGATGAAAAACACACTATCGGGAAGTAGTGAAAAAACAATGATGAAAATGATTGTGGTACGAAGCACAGATAAAGTAGTGGGAATGCACATGGTAGGGCAGGATGCTGGAGAGATAATACAGGGGATGGCGGTTGCGATGCGTGCTGGCGCTACTAAAGCGATTTTTGACAGCACTATTGGAATTCATCCGACCGCAGCTGAAGAGTTTGTTACGATGCGTAAACCATTAGCTTAAATTTTAATTTTTTGTAGGCCGTGTTTACATCAACTTTTGGTTGAGCTTTCTCAAAAGGAGTTAGTTGCGAGCGGAAGTTAATGGCAGTTTGGGTTACAATGGACTAGTTATTATTTTATAGTTACATTCACTAGCATATATTTCTCTTAGATGAGAAGTAACGCACTGAAAGCATGATTTATATTCAACGACCTCTAATTCTATTAACGCTATCTGGCATACTTGCATTGTCAAGTTGCGCCATTAATCCTATACCAAAGTATCAGCCAATTGCGCCGCCAAAAAGTTGGATTGAGCCATTACCTTTCAAGCAGCCGCATGATGGGAAATTAAGTGATCTACAAAACTGGTGGCAACAATTTAATGACCCAGCCTTATTGAAGCTAATTGAAGCAGCTCAAAAAGTCAGTCCTGACATAGAGAGTGCTCAAGCTCGTGTAGTTGCTGCTCAGACAGAAGTTGTTTTGGCAGGATCGTACCTATTGCCGAGTTTAACTGCTGATGCAAATGCAAGTCGAAATCATAATGGGGTAATTTTTCCTACAGGTAACGTCGTGAACCTAGGCGTCAATGCTAGTTGGGAACTAGATGTTTGGGGAAAAAATAAAGCTAACAACAAAGAAAAACAAGCGCAACTAAGTGGTAGCTCTGCCCTTTGGCATGAAGCTAGAGTGATTGTAGCTGCTCAAACAGCAACTCAATATCTGAATTATCGTTTATGTGAAAACTTAAGTAGCATTGCAAAAAAAAATGCTGAATCTAATTTAGAGTCGGCCCGAGTCGCCGATTTAAGTGCCAAGGCAGGATTCTTGTCGCTTGCAAGTGCTAGTCAAACGCATGCGTTTGCTGCCGATGCTTCGAGCCAATTTAAAAAACAATCTCTACAATGTGCTTTAATGGTAAAAGCTTTAGTTGCTCTAACGGCAATAAGTGAGCCGGAAATGCATACGTTGCTGGCACAGGATAGCGGTGTGATGCCAATTTCAGTTGGATTGGAAGTCAATGAAATACCAGCAAAGTTGCTACTTCAACGCCCAGATGTACTCAATGCTGAGCGTAACGTAGATGCATCAGGCTTTGAAATTACCTTTAGTCAGGCGCAGCGTTACCCACGTTTAACTTTAGCTGGTAGTCTTGGCGTTGCATACGACAATACTTTCCGTAGATTTTCACCAAAAGTAACACACAATATCAGGGATGCTACAACTTGGTCCATAGGTCCTGTTGCAGTATCTTTGCCGATATTTGATGCAGGGGTAAGTGCTGCTAATATCGAGATGGCTAAGGTGCAATATGAGGTGGCGAAAAGCACTTATGAAAGTGTAGTACGCAATGCTGTACGTGAAGTTGAAGAAGCGATGGCTAAGCTTAATAGCACTTCAGAGCGACTTGATGATATAAACAAATCTGCGGAGGGTTTCAAGTTAGCATTGGATGCCACTCAAATGCGTTATAAGGCTAGTTTGGCTAATTTATTTGAGCTAGAAGAGGCTCAGCGTGCTAGCTTGCAAGCACAGACCAATGTCGTAGCATTAACCAATGAACGTTTACTAGCATGGATATCTCTATACAGAGCTATGGGTGGGGGTTGGACTCAAGCTTTAAATAATCCCGTGCTTACTATTGATTCCAAACTTAAACCAACTGAGTTGAAAACCCCAGTATCCATTCCATGAGATTAGCCATGACATCCATTATGCAATACCACCTTAGCCAATCAATTATTATCAAACTACTTCCTTGGTTTCTTATCATGTCGACGTTTAGCCATACATCCTTCGCTAAAGAAGCCGTTGAAATGAATCCCGCGCTTACTGTTAATGTTGTTCAAGTGCAACGAGTATCACTGCCCCTAAGAGTGACTGCGAATGGGAATATTGCTGCCTGGCAAGAAGCGATTATCGGTAGTGAAGTGAACGGCCTACGATTGACGCAAGTCTTGGTGAATGTAGGAGATATAGTCACTAAAGGACAACTACTTGCTGAGTTTTCTGCAGAAGAGTTGATGGCAGAGGTTAATCAGGCTAAAGGAAAATTGATGGAAGCGGAAGCGCAAGGCCGTGAGGCAATAGCTAATGCTGATCGTGCACGTACTTTACAAAATACAGGTGCGATGTCAAGCCAACAAATTGATCAATTTACCACCGCAGCTGACACAGCAAAGGCTAGGCTAGAGGTTGCGCAAGCTGAAGTGCAAATCCTGCAAATTAAATTAAAAAATACCAAAATTTATGCGCCAGATAGTGGGGTTATTTCTGCACGTACTGCAACTGTTGGTTCGGTGATTGGTGCAGGTAGTGAACTCTTTAGGCTTATAAGTCAAAATAAACTGGAATGGCGAGCAGAAGTAGTTTCAACTGATATTGCAAAAATTAAAGAAGGTATGCAAGTTAATATCACGATGGCAGATGGTTCAAAAATAATAGGAAAAGTTCGAAAAACTTCACCGACAGTAGATATCCTGACCCGCAACATACTGATTTATGTTGATTTACCATCAAATACTTCTGCTAAATCAGGTATGTATGCTAAAGGAGAGTTTCTGTTAGGTCAATCTAACGCATTAGCATTACCTCAACAAGCTTTAGTACTTCGAGACGGTTTTACCTATGTTTTTGAAGTTAGACCTCAAAACGGAAAAATGATAGCGAGGCAGATTAAAGTCCAAACAGGGCGTCGGCTACTTAATTTGGTTGAAATTGTCAGTGGATTAAAGCTACAACAATCAGTAGTTGCAATGGGTGGTGGTTTTTTAGCCGACAATGATGTGGTTAAGGTAGTCCCAGTCCAGAACCAAAAAAATAAATAAATTTAAGATTTAGCACACATTTAAAGAGCCAATAGTCGAATGAATATATCTGCTTGGTGCATTAGAAAACCAATTCCCGCAATCATGTTGTTTGTGTTACTAACCTTTGCCGGCATTGTTAGTTACCAATCCATTAAAGTTCAGCACTTTCCTGACCTAGATTTACCTACAGTCAACATTTCTGCTTCACTGCCTGGCGCTTCGCCATCACAGCTTGAAACTGACGTGGCGCGGAAAATAGAAAACAGTATTGCGCCTTTGCAGGGATTGAAGCATATTTACACTACTGTACAAGATGGTGTGGTTACAATCACAGCTGAGTTTCGTCTTGAAAAACCTGTACAAGAAGCCGTAGACGATGTGCGTTCGGCAGTAGCGCAAGTACGTGCTGACTTACCTAGTGATTTACGTGATCCTGAAATTACAAAACTTAATGTAGCTGGGGCTCCTATTTTGTCCTATACCATTAGTGCTCCAAATATGGATGATGAAGCGCTATCTTGGTTTGTTGATAATGCCCTTTCAAAGAAAATACTTGGTGTAAAAGGGGTGGGTAAAGTTTCTCGGGTGGGCGGAGTCAATCGTGAAATTAGCGTAAAACTAGACCCTACCAAACTTCAAGCGCTTAATGCAACGGCATCAGAAGTTTCACGTCAGCTTAAATTAATGCAGATTGAGGCTTCGGGTGGTCTTACCAAATTAGGTGGTGGAGAACAACCTGTGCGAACCATTGCGACTGTTAGATCTGCAGATGAAATAGGCGAGATTGAATTGTCGCTTACGGATGGTCGTAAAATTAAGTTGAATCAAGTGGCCAGTGTTAATGATGGATTCTCAGAAAGACGTTCCGCTGCATTGTTAGATGGAAAGCCAGTTGTTGGTTTTGAGATTTCACGTACTAAAGGTGCTAGTGAAATTGAAGTTGGTGATGGTGTTAATCAAGCGTTTTCTAATCTAAAACTTAAATATCCAGAGATTGTAGTTACTGAAGCTTTTAATTTAGTAAAGCCAGTACAAGATGAATATGAAGCTTCATTAACTATGCTTATGGAGGGCGCATTGCTTGCTGTTCTGGTGGTCTTTATGTTTTTGCGTGATATGCGAGCAACATTTATTTGTGCAGTAGCCTTGCCTTTATCTGTAATCCCAGCTTTTATAGGCATCGCTAGTTTTGGCTTTAGTATTAATATCGTCACCTTATTAGCCTTATCTCTAGTCGTCGGAATTTTGGTTGATGACGCTATTGTTGAGGTTGAGAATATCGTGCGTCATTTGCGCATGGGAAAGTCACCTTATCAGGCGGCAATGGAGGCTGCAGATGAAATTGGTCTAGCGGTCATTGCGACTACATTTACATTGATCGCGGTATTCTTACCTACGGCTTTTATGAACGGTATTCCTGGTAAGTTTTTTAAACAATTTGGCTGGACTGCAGCATTTGCTATTTTTGCCTCACTTGTAGTGGCTCGGGTGCTTACTCCTATGATGTCAGCTTATCTATTAAAGCCGACGCAGGTGCAAGCTAAGGATAGCCAGTTGATGCAGCGCTATATGCGTTTAAGCAGATGGTGTTTAAGGCATCGGTTGGTGACGATAATTAGCGCAGTATTATTTTTACTTGGCTCGATTAGCTTAATTCAATTATTACCTACAGGCTTTTTGCCAGCCGATGACAGTTCTCAAACTCAAGTTTATTTAGAGTTAGCACCTGGAGCTACTCTAGAACAAACTACGCAAACGGCTGAACAAGCACGCACTCTAATCAAAAATATTGCACATATCAAAACTATTTATACCACTGTCGGAGGTGGAAATGCTGGTGCCGATGCCTTCGTTAATGCTGACGTTGCTGAAACCCGACAAGCCACGTTATCAATAATGCTCGACGAGCGTGGTTTACGTCCTCGTAAGCAGGTCATTGAAGGTAATATTCGTTTGGCGTTGTTGAATTTAGCTGGGGTGCGAAGTAAAGTGGGGCTTGGTGGCTCTGGTGAAAAATACGTACTAATGCTAACAAGTGATGATCCAGTGACTTTGCGTGCTTCTACTGAAGCGGTGACACAAGATCTTCGTACCATTATTGGTATCGGTAATGTTGCTTCTAGTGCAAGTTTGATTCGTCCCGAGATGATTGTTCGTCCAGATTTTAGAAAAGCTGCAGATTTAGGGGTTACAAGCACTACTATTAGTGAAACGCTTCGAATTGCGACCAGAGGTGATTATGATTTTAGCTTAGCTAAACTTAATCTAAGTGCACGACAGGTGCCTGTAGTTGTCCAATTGACCGATGCTGCACGTCAAGATCAAAGCGTGTTGGAACATTTGACCCTGCCTGGCTCTAAAGGTCCAGTGATGTTAGCTCAAGTGGCTAGTTTTAATTTAGAAGGAGGCCCCGCAGTTGTTGATAGACACGATCGTACGCGCAATATGCAGATTGAGGTGGAGCTGTCTAAACTGACTTTAGGTGAGGTGAAGGCGGCGGTTGCAAAATTACCCAGTATTCAAAATCTTCCCCCTGGTGTTAATCAAATTGAAGTAGGTGATTCCGAAGTCATGACCGAGTTGTTCGGTAGTTTTGCCTTAGCCATGCTCACTGGTGTGCTTTGTATTTATATTGTTCTGGTTATTTTATTTAAAGACTTCTTACAACCCATCACTATCTTGGTTGCATTGCCACTTTCTTTGGGGGGCGCATTCGTGGCCTTATTAGTTGCGCATAAAAGTTTTTCTATGCCTTCCCTCATTGGCCTAGTGATGCTCATGGGTATTGCAACTAAGAATTCTATACTTCTTGTGGAGTATGCAATTTTGGCACAACGGGAGCATGGCTTAAGTCGTTTTGATGCCTTGCTAGATGCTTGTCATAAGCGTGCACGACCAATCGTTATGACTACGATTGCAATGGGTGCAGGAATGCTTCCAATAGCCTCTGGTTGGAGTGCTGGCGACACCTCATTTCGCTCCCCAATGGCAGTTGCAGTAATCGGTGGTTTAATGACTTCTACTTTTTTAAGCTTACTAGTAATTCCTTCAGTATTTAGTTACGTCGATGATTTTAAAATATTGTGTAAATCAACGTTAAAGCAACTAGCTAATGGGGAAAAGTCCTAGTGACCAGTCTTGTGAACTCTTAACTCGAATTCACGTTGTTTTAAGGAAGTAAGCCCGCTTGTCTAACTGTTAAATATCGTCAAAGTATTGCTTATCTAGTTGGTATTTTTATGATTTAACGGTCAAACAATAAAACATTGATACTGCTGCAGTTGCCATCAACGCAGTTGCTAGCCAACCAATTGCCAATATTGATTTAGGTGCAATATAGCGACCCATGACTGAGGCTTTTGAAGCCAAGATGAGAATAGCCACCATTAATGGAACCGCAACTACCCCATTAATCACAGCACTCCAAAATAACGCTTTCATCGGACTGATAGGGGAGTATTGGATGACTAAGGCTCCTAATACACTTAAAGCAATTACAGAATAAAACCGCCAATCTAGCCTGGCAGAATCCTCCAAGCTAGATCGCCATCCAAATACTTCAGATAGCGCATAGGCCCCTGAGCCTGCCAGAACTGGAACGCCAATCAAGCCAACTGACATAATACCTAATGCAAATAAGAGGTAGGCAAAATCTCCCGCAAGTGGTCTTAATGCTGTTGCAGCTTGTACTGCTGTATTAATGTCATTAATGCCAGCAGCATGTAGGGTAATTGCTGTGGCTAGAATGATGAAATAAGCCGCTACATTTGAATAAAGCATACCACTCCAGGTATCCCAATTAATTCTTCGAATCTCCATTTTACCAACGGCCTCAGTATCCAAAAGTAAACCATTTTTACCTTGAATATGCATATCTTCAACCTCTTGAGATGCTTGCCAAAAAAATAAATAAGGACTAATGGTAGTGCCAAATATTCCTACAATCACCGCCGTAGTATCTAAATTAAAAGCAATTTTTGGAAAAAAGTACTCCAAAGAACTTCTTTCCAAGGCACATGGACAGTAAAGAGGACGACCGCATAAGCTAGTAACGATAGAGTAAGCCACTTGAGAAAAAATACGTAGCGGTGATAGGGCACAAAGATCTGCAAAGCTAACGAGATAAAAACAAATACCCCCGTCATGATGTGCCAGTCAAAGCCGGTAACAAGCTGTGTCACTTCGCCCATTGCTGCAATATCAGCAGCAATATTTAAGATATTCGCAATTAGTAACAACGTTACAATTATAAATAAAATGGCAGGAGAGAAGCTGATTTTTATGTTTGCCGCTAACCCGCGTCCAGTTACTCTGCCAATTTGAGCACACAAGACCTGAATCGCTGCCATTAAAGGGTAGGCAACTGGCATAGTCCATAGCATATTCAACCCAAATTGGGCTCCTGCTTGTGAATAAGTGACAATACCGCTAGGGTCGTCATCAGCAACCCCAGTAACTAATCCCGGGCCAATTCTAGCCAACGGATGGTGTTTGATCATGTCCCAAGTACTTCTTAAGTTCATGGTGAAGCTATACCTTTTATATCAATGTATTGCGTTTTTCACTTTATAAAAAGGTTTTATCTAATGGTTTTATCTTTCTGTATCGAATTTCTTATCATGCTCATGACAAACTAATAGCTTGCAAATCTCAACATATCATCATCAAATATGCAAAAGAAAGGTTCGAAATAAACTCTAGGTCAACTCTATCTCATTTATGTTATTAGCTTGATAATACTTAATTATTGTTTACCCTCCAAGTCATTGCCGATTGTTATACCTTCTTTACTTTCATCTGAGAAGAAAGGGAATAGAAGTGGCAATAACAACAAGGTAAAGAATGTTGCTGTGATTAAGCCGCCGACAATGACTACCGCAAATGGCCGTTGAGTTTCTGATCCTATGCTATGTGAAAGCGCTGCAGGCAATAATCCAAGACCTGCCATTAATGCCGTCATTAATATTGGCCTCAGTCTAGCAACCGCACCATCTAGAATGGCATTAGATAGACTCGCACCTTCTAATATTAAGTGTTTAATTTGCTCTACCATAATGACTCCGTTCTGCACTGAAATTCCAGCTAAAGCAATAAAGCCAACTGCAGCTGAAACTGATAAATGTAAGCCAGCAATTCCAAGGCCTGCAATACCACCAATCAGTGTGAAAGGAATCATAAGCAGAACTAGAAGCGCATTACGAATTGATTTAAATGCCCAAAATAAAATAACAAATATAAGTAAAATAGACAAAGGAACGATTACTTCGAGTCGCTTCATAGCGCGTTGTTGATTTTCAAACTGACCACCCCAG
>Ga0316232_1000867_pt1 | contig 41322 bp, 33 predicted proteins | sample TBHtaG_FD_206006 | JGI IMG/M metagenome (GOLD analysis project Ga0316232, IMG submission 206006) | Freshwater microbial communities from Trout Bog Lake, Wisconsin, USA - TBH18025_13 | ecosystem: Environmental > Aquatic > Freshwater > Lake > Hypolimnion/Profundal zone | place: USA: Wisconsin...
TGGACTGAAAGACGCAGTAAGAGACATTTTTGCCGATCCCGCTGCATGGTCTGAACGTGGACGCCGCGGACGCAAGATTGCTGAATCGCTCCACTCATGGGATGCGCATTTGGATGAAATGTGTTCCATCTACGAAGAACTCGCTGTTGTGGTGCCGGCTGGAGTCGCCTAATGAAAAACAACTTCACATACTTGCTCGTAACTCAGATTCCTTTCACGCGAAATCAGTCCGGTGCGCCCGTTGTTGATCAACTCTGGGGCCAGGATCTCCTCGCTCTGGCTCAGTCCTTTGGCGCAGTTCGCGTGGCTGCCCCCGAGATTCCGACCAGCGCCACGTTCGACACTTGGGGCCCGGGTTCAACGGCGCTGCCCGACGATTGCGGCGTGACCTTCGTTGGTTTTCCGGCGATCCATTCGCGCCTGGACTTCTGGAAGTGGCCCGCCATCCGCGCCATCATTCGTCGCGAGGTGCAAAAGGCTGACCTGGTTCATTCCTCCAATCCCTTCGCTCCCTACATTGGTCTGCGTTACGCACATGATCTTGCGGTAAAGCTTGGCAAGAAGACGCTGGTCGTGGTGGCCGAAGACTTTGTCGACATGCTGGGATGGGAGTGGGTTCGCACCGGAGCTTCTGTATTTCAGAGGATGCGTCGCGCCGCGCAGTTACGACGTCTGGAAAAGACTGTGCGGGAGTTGGTGGCTACGGCTTCGCTCACATTTCTGCATACGCCGGCAGCGGTGCAACGCTTCCGGCTTGCCGCGAGGAACAGCGTAGCAATCCGCCAATCGCTGCACGACACCGAAGATGTCATCTCCTCCAGCAGCATGGAAGAGCGCTTTGCCGATTTGCAATCCGGCAGGCCGCTTCGTGTTGCCGCTGCTTGCCGTCACTCTGGGCTCAAGGGTCTGGAAATGCTAATTCAGGCGATCGGACTCTTGAAGACCCGAGGGATTCGCGTTGACGCTTCACTCTATGGGCGTGGGCCGAACACTGCGCACTTGAAAGCGCTGATCGAATCTCGCGGTCTGGAGGAGCAGGTTTCATTGCCTGGAACGATTTCGCCCGGCAAGCCACTTTACGAGACGCTCTCCCACTTTGACCTGTTTGCCATGGTGCATCGCACAACTGATTTCGGTCGCGCATTTTGGGATGCCATGGCCTGTGCGCTGCCCGTCGTCGCGTTCCGTACTCCTGCGGCTACCGATACGGTCTGCGACGGCAGCGATGGATTCATCACTCCGCTGGACGATCCGCAGAGCTTATCGGAAAAGCTCGCGCAATTGCACGAAAACCGTAAGCTGCTGGTGGACGCCGCCCGCGCTGCCCGCCGCCGCGCGCTTGATAACACTCGCGGACAGTGGTTCGAGATGCGCGCGCGATGGGTTCGGGATCTCTTCTTGAACCAGGAATGCATGGTACCGCAGCCTGCGCGGGCGCAGGTGGTCAACGATCCGGGGCAAGTCCGAGTCGAACGAGGAGAGCTTGCCACGCGTCAATCGTAGCGCTTACAGCGGGCTTGTCCGCAGCTCTGGATTGAAGTTCCAGCGTCCGGGAAAGCTGTTCAAGTTCGGTGAGGCCGAAGTATCCGGTGGAGCCTTTGAAGTTATGCCCAATGCGCGCCAATTCGCCGAACTCCGCCCGCTCCAGCAGCCCGGGAAGTCGCGCACTTTCCGATTGCAGATTTGCAATGAAGTCGGGCAGAAGTGCCTGAAAATCAGGGTCTACCTGCTCCCGCCAATTATCTTCCAAGCTGAAAATATCTCCCTGAAATCATGCTACTTCGTTGCTGGTGAAACACGTCTTCGGCTACTTCACCTGGCGCAGTTCCTCAATCTTTCCTTCGAGTCCAAATTTCTTAAGCATGCGGTAGAAGCGTGTCCGCCCAATGTTGAGTTCGCGCATTGCCGCCGACGCATTGCCTTCGTGCTTGGTAAGCGCGTTGGTCACGAGGCGTCGCGAATAATCTTCCAGTGTCGTGTCATTGAGTGCGGCCGGTTCGGCAGGGGCTTCCACTGGGATGCTCGCGGGTACCGCGCTGCGCATACGCTCCGGCAGATCCTCGGGCTGAATCTCTTTGCCGTTGCAGACCACCAGCGCACGCTGGATCAGGTTCTGCAACTCGCGAATATTGCCTGGCCAATCGTATGCCATCATGATCTGGAGTGCAGCGTTGGAAACATTTTCAACCCGCCCGTCTCCAAGTTGCCGAACGAAAGCGCGCGAAAGCGCCGGTATATCATCCCTGCGCATGCGGAGCGGAGGCAGGTCAAGCTCGAATACAGCAAAGCGGAAGTAGAGATCCTGACGGAAGCGTCCCTGCCTCATCTCCTCTTCCAGGTCGCGATGAGAGGCAGTCACCAACCGGAAATCCGAAGACAGTTTGGCGCTTCCCCCCACCCGCTGGAAAGTACGTTCCTGCAATACCCGAAGCAACTTTACCTGCACCTGCGGAGAAAGTTCGCCGATTTCGTCCAGGAACAGTGTGCCCTTGTTCGCTTCTTCGAAGCGGCCAATGCGCCGGTTAATTGCACCTGTAAACGCACCTTTTTCATGTCCAAAGAGTTCGGATTCCATCAGAGTCTCGGGCACAGCCGCAAGATTGACGGCAACGAAAGGACCTCGAGACCGACTTCCATTGGCGTGAATCGCGTTCGCAATCAGTTCCTTGCCGGTTCCGCTCTCGCCATGAATCAGCACCGTAACGTCGCTGACGCAGAGCCGGTCCAACTGACGGAAGACCGTTTTCATCGGAGCAGAGTTGCCGACGATTCCCGGGTAACCGCGCCCGTCGGCCTCGCGCTCCAATTGCGAGACACGCATGGCGAGCCGTCCCACTTCCACGGCGTTTGCCATCGTTGTGATCAGCTTGGTCTGGTCGAGCGGTTTGGTGAGGTAGTCACGCGCACCCAGGCGCATCGCCTTTACTACGCTGTCCACGGCGTCGTCAGAGGTCAGCACGATGACCGGAAGAAGGGGATTGTGTTCGTGAACGTGCTCGAGCGTGTTCATCCCGCCAAATCCAGGCATGTTCAGATCGAGGCAGATGGCCGCTGGGAGCTCTTCGCCGAGAGCCTCAAGGCAGGCCTCGCCGCTTTCCAGCAGTACCACTTCGTAGCCCTCGCGAGACAACCAGTGTTCCAGAATCATGCGCTGGTTGGGATCATCGTCAACTACAAAAATCGGACCTATACCCTCATCACTCATGTGTCGGGAAGACCAACTGACATTATGAATCACTCGCCCCGCTTTGGCACCAAACTTATTCGATGTCTCCAAAACCCAGGTAACATGTGTCACAAACTCAATGACTTGAATGCAGAGCTTTTCATTGCTTTTCAACGTTATGTTCTGCTGCAATGGAGAAACAGCTCTTACCAGGGCAAACTGAGTTTCTGGATATTCCAAGCTGAATCTCACGGCTGCGAGCGCCTGGTTGCTGAAGCTAAGGTGAGCAAGGAAGTCTTATGAGAATCCCCCTCGATTATCTTCTGTTCCTCTGTGGGCTTCTCTTTCTCATGGTCTTCCTGCTGACGCTGAGCCGGCGTGTCAGCGATGCTGCAGGCTTCTCTGTTCGCCTGCTTGGATGGTTCTGTTTGCTGTGCGCCGCCAACCAATGGCTTCTGCTTTTGGCAATTTCCTTCGGCGACGGACCACTTGTGAAAAGGGCGAGCGCTGGGCTATTGCTGGCGGCCTTCCTCTTGCTCATGGAATTTGGCAGGACCGGATTGTGGGCACAAGGTGTGCGACTACCGCGATGGTGTCTCCTGCCGCCGCTTTTGCTGATGACGGCGGTTGCCGTGCGGAGCGGGGCTCAGGAACTCGATGCCGCTTGCTCGCTCGCGCTGGCTGCGCCCGGTTCGTTGCTGGCCACGCTGGCGTTTCTGCTCGCCTCAACGAAGAAAACAGGTTGGAAGCGGACCGGTTTTGCCATCGCGGCATCGGCCATGATGATTCTTGGCTTTGCTGCTCTGCTTGAAGTTCCTACGATCAGGTTTCTCGCGGAGAATCTGCCAATCCGGCAATATCCACTCTGGCAGGGGGCGGAAATCTCTCCGTGGCTGTTCACGGTTGCTGCGGCTGGAGCAGCGATTGGCCTGTGGCTCGCCGCTAGGGATTCTATCGTCACGCAAGCCGAGAAACCGCGCTTCATCTGGAATGTTGTTACTCCATTGGTGTTGGTGCTGATTCTGTGTGCAGGTTGGATGAGCGCACGTTGGTGTGGGGAGTTACTTGACTCCGAGATCAGTTCGTCGCTCTTAGCGGAAGCCAAGAACATAGCCGACTCCATTGATCCGTCCGAGATAACGGCCTTGTCGTTCACCAAAGCGGACAAGGACAATGCCGCGTTTCGGCATCTACATGAGCAGTTTCAGACATACCTGCCATTCACGCGTGCACGTAGCATCTATACGCTAGCTATACGCAAGGGCATGATGGTGTTTGGGCCAGGGAGTTATGCCGACAGCGACGAGGGAGGCTCGGAGCCAGGCACGCATTTTGTCCAACCCCCGCCAGGACTGGACGTGATCTTTCGCTCGCAAGCTGCGCTCACGGTGGCTCCTTATCAGAAACAATCGGGCACATATGTTTCTGCTTTTGCGCCCGTATACGATCCACATACCGGAAGATTGCTTTTTGTAGTTGGCATTGACGTGCCAACCGCGGGATGGCAATCGCAGGTGCTGCATTTCCGGCTTGCCTCAATCTTTTTCACGCTGATCTTCGTTTTTCTCTATGTGACGGCAGCCATTCTCTTTCAGCGACGGACCCTGATCCCAGTCTCAACGTGGCATCCCTGGATGCGCGTTCTTGAGCCATTAGCCGTGGTGTCCTGTGGCTTGGTGCTCACCGTTGCGGTTGCGCTCGTGCTGAACCGGTTCGACGTACGTTTCCGCGCTGAGGTATTTCGGCAGATGGCGGGAGTCCAAGCCGCGCGGCTGCGGCAGACCTTCTTCGAACTCGGTGGCCAGCTCGATAGCATTGGCAGGTTTTGCGAGCCGAGAAAAGACCTTCGCCGCTCAAGTTTTCAGCACTTTGTCCGCCCTCTTGCCCAATCTGCCCCGGTCCAGGCGTACGAATGGATTCCCGCTGTGCCGGCCAACGCAAAGGCAAGCTTCGAAAGAAGTGTGCGCAAAGACGGAGTATCAGATTTTTCAGTCTTTCAGAGAGACGCCAGCGGTGCAATTTCGCCCGCCGCAGGTCGCCGGGTTTTTTATCCCGTGGAGTACGTAGAGCCGCTCGCAGGCAACGAACGGGCGCTTGGATTCGATCTTGGTTCCGAGCCGATCCGGCAGGCGGCTTTGGCTTCAGCGGTTCAACGTGGGATTGCCATTGCCAGTAATCCGGTGACGCTGGTGCAAGAAACCGAAAGTCAGAAAGGAATCTTGGTCTTCCGACCGGTTTTTACCGCGCTCTCGCCTTCGGGAAAAGCTGGCGATTTGCGAGGTTTTGCTCTATCTGTCATTCGGCTTCAGACGCTGTTAACGCGAGTGCTGTCGGATGCCCGACCCTCTGTTACCGCTGATCTGGTAAAGCTTGAAGAAGAGCGCGAGCCGGAACTGTTAGCCTCCACCAGGCAGGCAAAAATAGAAGGTCCGGCCAACGTTCATGCGCGGTTTACCAACTCTGATCTTCTGCTCATGTGGCCAGTTTTCGCCTACGGCAAAACCTACGCTGCGGTAATAAGTCCCGGTCCCGAATTTCTCACCGTCCACGCGACTCGAACCGGGTGGCAGGCGCTCTTCCTGGGGTTTGCCCTGACTACAATCGCTGCAGCCTTCGTTGGAAATATGGGCTGGCATCGATACGAATTGGATCAACAGGTTGAGTCCCGCACCTCCGAACTGCGCCTAAGTGAAGAGCGCTATAGGTCGCTATTTGAAAATGCGTTGAGTGGTGTCGCCCTGCTTGAGTTGGTGCTGGATGAGCGCAACGAGCCTTGCGATTGGAAGGTGCTTGCGGCAAATGCGACCTTCGGTAACCAGCTCAGACGGCGACGCGAGGACTTCCTCGGAAAAAATGGCTCTGCGATGTTCCCCAGGGTGGATGCACAGCGCCTGCTTGGTCGGCTTCGCAGGGTAGTCGGAGATCTGCGGCCGGTCACCTTCGAGGAGTTTTTCAGTCAGCAGCGGGGACACTTCCTTATTAATGCCTTTCCGGCAGGTACGAACCGGATCGCAATGATCTCCGTGGACATCACCGATCGGAAAAAAGCTGAGCAGGCTCTGCGAACTGCCCTGGCCGAAGCCGAGAACTCGAATCGTCAACTCGAGTTGCAGACTGAAAAAGCAAATGCCTCTGCTGCCGAAGCACACGCCGCCAATGCCGCGAAAAGTATGTTTCTGGCAAATATGAGCCACGAGATTCGCACGCCCCTCAACGGGGTGATCGGATTAAACGCGCTCCTGCTCGACCTTGAACTTGGTCCCAAACAGAGGCACTATGCCGAAGTAATCGGCAGCAGTGCCGAGCTGTTGTTGAATTTGATCAATGACATTCTGGATTTCTCAAAGCTGGAGGCAGGCAAACTTCGACTGGAGTCGGAAGATTTTGATTTGCGTGCGCTGCTCAATGATTTCTCGACCATGATGGCAAGTCCGGTTCGAGAAAAAAATCTCTACTTTGTCTGCGAGGTTGATCCAGATGTCCCGAACTGGCTCTGCGGCGATCCTGGGCGCTTGCGGCAGGTTCTGATCAACCTTGTGGGGAATGCGATCAAGTTTACGCACAAGGGCGGGATTACATTACGTGCGAGCGTGACCTCGAAAAAGGAAGCGCCACTCTTCTTACGCTTCGCCGTGAAAGATACAGGCATTGGCATCCCCAAGGACAAACAGCAAGTTATTTTCAGTAGCTTCACACAGGCAGACTCCTCAACCACCCGCAACTATGGCGGCACTGGCCTGGGCCTCACAATATGCAAGGAACTCGTTGGAATCATGGGTGGACAGATTGGAGTACAAAGCGACGATTGTTCTGGCTCAGAATTCTGGTTCACCGCGAACTTCATCAAACGGTCCGCTCCCTCGGAACCTTCCGCACTCAGCGAGCCGTCTGCGCGGGTTCCACTGCCAGTACTCACAGAGCTAAGTGAAGCAGAACGTGGACGTGCCCACATTCTGCTGGTAGAAGACAATGCAACCAATCAGATGGTTGCGCTCGGTATGCTAGGCAAAATGCGCCTACACACAGACACTGCGGCCAATGGCGAAGCCGCGATCGAGGCATTGTCACGTGTCCGCTACGACCTCGTCCTCATGGATGTCCAGATGCCAGGGATGGATGGAATCGAGACTACGCAACGTATCCGTAACAGTCTCTCTCCAGTCCTGCACAAAGACATTCCGATTATCGCGATGACAGCGCACGCCATGTCCGGCGACAAAGCGAAGTGCTTTGCGGCGGGCATGAACGACTACATCACAAAACCGATTGACCCCAACGTTCTGGCTAGCGTTGTGCAGCAATGGCTATTAGTCGAGGATATCGGCGCACAACCAATTTCCGCAGAAGGGAAGCCCCGGTTCAAAGAAACAGATTACGCTGCCAATGCCCCGGCGGTGTTTAACCGTGAAGATTTTCTCCATCGCATGATGGATGATGAAGAACTCGCGCGAGTCATTGCTGCCGACTTCCTCACCGATCTACCTGTTGAGATTCAGGCTCTAAAGAATCTGATTTCAGTCCGCGATACGCCTGCCGTGGAGAAGCAGGCACACCGAATTAAAGGTGTCGCGGGCAACATTGGCGCCGAGCTTCTCTGTGCGGTGGCTGAAGAAATAGAAAGAGCTGGCAAGACCGGTGATGCCGATGCGGTTTACACGCAGGTAGAGAGGCTGGATCTTCAGTTCACAAATCTTAGAACCGCCCTGGAGCGCTGGCTGAAAGTGGGCGTCAAATAATTGCGGGCAACAACGTCGTGAGTTCTTTCTAACCTCCAGTAGACACGATTGAAATTTAATGGGCAGCCCGAGCAAGTCCGTTCGTAGCCCCGGATTGCCGTAGCACTACCTGTATTGGGTCCTTCAGTTCACTTACGATCAGAAATCTCTGCGGAGGTGCGCTTGTGGCACTGGCAACGAGAGTCTTTAGCGGCCCAATGGTCTGGACGATTCCCGCTCCATCGGGATTGGTCTTCAAGACCGCCAGAGGTTCAAGCTTTCCAAAAGGAGCATGGTCGGACTGAGCCAGATAGACCTGGTATTGTGATTTTGGCGTTAGTCCTTCCGCCGCGACTTGTACGAGGTCCAACAGCCCGAGCGAGTTCACAGCAACCCATCCTTGTGCCTTCGGCAGAGTGGTTCCCCCGTTATCAAGGTGCAAGCGCGCAGTATTACCGGCCTCACCGAGCGGAACGAGGTTATCGGTGCCATCTCCGTTTGGAACCGCGTTCGGTACGTACACCAGGGCTTGGGATGTCTGTCCAATCGGCACATTGGTGATCACCTTGTTCGCATGAGTGTCTATAACAGCTGCGTGCACGTCATTTTCGAGCGCAACGTAAATCCGGGAGCCATCACCCGACTGCCAGATGCCGTGTGGAAGATCCCCAACGGGAATGGTGGCAATCAACTGTGGGGGCGAGCCTCTGCGAAACACTTTCACTGCGCTCAATCCGCCGATACTAACGTAAGCAAACTTGCCGTTGCGGTTGTTTACGAAGTTGACGTGGTTTGTGATCGGTCCCGTATCCAGTAAAGCCTTCTGTTCGAACGGTGGTTTCGCGTTGTAGATCTGCACTTTGCCTGCATCTTTGAGGGTGATCCAGACTTCATCGTTTTCCGGACTCACCGCGATGTTTGGGCAAAACGGACTTGCCTGCGGCAGTCGCTGAATGACCTTATGCAATGCTGCGTCAACCACCGCGAGTTCCGGAGTGAAGCTGGAACAGACGAAAGCATACTTGCCGTCCGGACCGAACATCGTCATGCCCGGACCATTCGCCATCTCAATGCGCCGGGTTTCCTCCATTCGTACGGGGTCGATCACTGACACGTAATTCTCCCCACGCACGCATACCCATAACTCGTGTCCGTCGGGCGTGAAAAATGCTTCATGGGGAGATCGGCCCACGTAAACCTTTCCCTTTACCTTGTTCGTTGCCGTATCAATCAGGGTTACAGAATTTGAGGCTATCGAGACCACGGCAAGCGTCCTTCCGTCGGGTGAATAGCCGAGACCATGCACCAGAAGCTCACCTCTATAGAGCGGGCTTAAAGCGCCGGGCAGCGGATCGCCAAGCCTGATCACACCGAGCAGTCTGTTGCTGGAAGGGTCGATCACGGAAACCGTGTTTGAAGTCTGGTTCGCTACGTAAACCCTGTCCCGGGTGGAGATTGGAATGTCTGGATGTGCCCAAGGCGCTTGCTGTGCAAACGAAGAAGGCGCCAAACAAAGTGACACCAATGCAATCACAAGTTTCATACACTCATACCTCACTTCGGTAAACTGGGACTCGGGCTCTCTTTCACCGCAGTTAAGTCGCGCTGCTTCAGCCAAAGCTCCATAAGCTCAATTTCCGATTGCTGGTCCGTGATGATTTCCTGCGCCAGTCTGCGCATTTGCGGATCTTTACCGTAGATCAGTTGCACCTTTGCCATGTCGATTGCTGCCTGGTGGTGTGGAAGCATCAGCCTGACGAAATCAGCATCACTGTCCCCGGTGCGCGGAACCGATCCCATGGCGACGTGCATCTTTTCCATACTCTCTATTAATCCCGACCAGTCGGGGTCCGCTGCCGTTGTGTCGCTGTCAGAATGAGAGCTATGCAGTGACCCTGGCCTCGCAGTCGCGAATGTCAGGATGACCGTCAAGACTGCTGTCAGAATTACGAATGACTGTGTGAGTTTCATTCGCTCCTCCCATGCGAGAAAGCGGTGCAGGATCCTCTTCAGAACTGTCGGTCGGGGTTGGAAATCGGCCGCTGGTGGGGAGAGCTACCCGGCTTAGACGGAGTTCTGTCCCACGCGGTTGGCCGGATAGTCCGAGCATTTCAAAGAACTTTCAGGCTGCTGCGTGCCGCAGGTCTGGTCGAGACAAGTCCTGAAGCACGAGCGGCTTCAGTTTCTCGAGCATTGTTGGAATGAGTTCGGAGACTGTTGGGTGTATGTGCATAGCGCGCTCAATGACCGTATAAGGCGCCTTGGCGTACATGACATCCAGAATGCAGTGAATAACTTCGTCGCCGCCCGTTCCTAAGATGGAGGCGCCCAGAATATTCTTCGTATCCGCGTCGACTAGGATCTTCATCAGCCCGAGCGTTTCTCCCTTCTCCACTGCACGTCCCACACTGGTCATGGGTAACACCCCAATGAGTGCTCTTTTGCCAGAATGTTTTACCTGTGTCTCGCTCATTCCTACGTGCCCTAATGGAGGGTCAATGTAAAGGGCGTAGGCAGGAATGCGATCACTGACTCGCCGGTGATCATTGCTGAGAAGATTCGCAGCGACGATTTCGAAGTCGTTGTAAGACGTGTGGGTAAAGCCGCCCTTTCCATTACAGTCACCGATCGCCCAGATGCCGGGCACGTTGGTGCGTAACTCGTCATCAATCACGATGTACCCTCGCTCATCGTGGACAATTCCTGCTTTGTCCAGTCCAAGATCGTCGGTATTCGGCCGGCGGCCAACCGCAAGGAGTACGTGCGTTCCGATCTCTTGCGGTGAGCCTTCCTCGCAATCGACGTTTACTCCGATTCCATCTTTTCGCTTGGAGAATCCGATGCATCTGGCATTCAGCCGAACATTGATTTCTTCACGCTGAACGATGTCGAGGATCGCCGCGGATATGTCCTCATCCTCGCGCAAGAGTAGGCGAGGCGCCGTCTCGACGATCGTCACTTTGCTGCCGAAGCGGCGAAACATCTGTCCGAACTCGAGGCCGATGTAGCTACCTCCAATGACGATAAGATGCGGCGGCAGGTAATCGATTTCCAGTATCGAAGAATTCGTAAAGTAGCTTATCTGATCGACCCCCGGCATTGGTGGAACTACGGCGCGCGCACCGACGTTGATGAAGATCTTGTCAGCGGTAAGCACTTGGTTGCCGACGCTGACCTCGTGCGCGGATTCGAAGCGCCCGTGTCCTGTGTAAACAACGCAGTTCTGGTGATTGCGAAGCCGGTCTTCCGCGCCTTTGCGATGAGTCAGTCTGACCTCATTCATGCGCGCGTGTACACGCTTCATGTCGACAGAGACCTTCCCTGGGAGGCAGACTCCATACTCCGAGCCCCGATTTGCGAGGTGCGCCGCGTATGCGCTGGCGACCATCGTCTTGGTAGGAATGCATCCAGTGTTGACGCAGGTTCCACCGAAAAAGTTGCGCTCGATGATCGCAACCTTTGCTCCTGTATCCGCTAGTCGGGTCGCAAGAAATGGACCGGATTGGCCCGTACCGATGATGATCGCATCAAATTTTGTGCTCATAGGGTTGGCGAGATGGATGGCCGTTTCGGCAGATGGTTTGTCCGCCTGCCAAGAATTTTCCAGACACCCTGCCCTGTGAGGGTTCTGCCTGCAGGAATCATGACTGGGAAACGGAGTCAAATAATTCCTGTGTTTGCGAAAGCTTGAGGCATCTCAACTCAAGTTTCTACCTTCCAGTATCGTGAATCGCGCAATAGAACTTCTCATCGAACAAGCGAAAGGAAGCGTGTCCGAAAAAGGGAGCACCAGGCAATGAAGATAGTCTCAGTGAATGTCGGGCTTCCCCGGGAAGCAACGTGGCACGGGCTGAATGTAACCACCGGGATATTCAAGGAGCCGGTCCAGAATCGCGTCGCTTTGCGTAAGCTCAATTTGGACGGCGACCGGCAGGCAGATCTCACCGTACACGGCGGACTGTACAAGGCTGTTTACTGCTATCCGCTTGCGCATTACGACTACTGGAAGGGAATTTTGCCCGGCCGAGAATTGCCGATAGGGATCTTTGGCGAAAACCTCACGACTGATGGCTTGCTGGAAGACTCCGTCCAGATTGGCGATCAGTTCTCAATTGGTTCTGCGGAAGTGATTGTGACGCAACCTCGTCTTCCTTGCTACAAATTAGGCGTTAGGTTTCAGTCCGACGACATGGTGAAGCTATTCCTTGCGAGTGGCCGACCGGGATTCTACCTCGCCGTTCGCCGCGAAGGAGAAGTTGGCATCGGGGATGAGATTAAGGTGATTGACCGTGACCCGAATGGCATCCCGGTTTCGGATGTCACTCGACTGTATGTTGCGAAGAGGTACGATGAGAACGACGTAACTTCAGTACGACGCGCCCTGCGAGTTGCCGCATTTCCAGAGAGTTGGAAGCAGCACTTCAGAGAGCGTCTGCTGGAGATGGGCACTGCCGTCGCCTGATGGCTACTCTGCAAACCCTTAGCTTCGCTAGCCTCGTGAGACCTCCGCAAGACAATCGGCTTTGGTGAGGAGGTAATTATGGCCCGTCTGCTTTCGGTAAATGTTGGCCTTCCACGCGACGTCATATGGAATGGTAAGTCCGTTCGCACCTCGGTCTGGAAATCTCCGGTGGAAGGGCGCCGGATGGTGCGCAAGCTCAATATTGATGGCGATGCGCAAGCAGATCTGGTTGGTCATGGCGGAGAAAACCGCGCCGTATTTGTCTACCAGATGGACTCCTACCGCTACTGGGAGCGCTTTCTAGGCCGCAGCGATTTCACCTTCGGACAGTTCGGAGAGAATTTCACAGTGGATGGGCTTCTCGACGGGGACGTCTGTATCGGTGATCACTTTCGCATCGGTAATGCGATATTTGAAGTGACTCAACCGCGTGTGACCTGCTACCGAGTCGGTATCCGCTTGAATGAGCCTCGTATGCCAGCCCTGCTGGTGGCACATCACAGACCAGGGTTTTACTTTCGCGTTTTGCAGGAGGGAGAAGTTGGGAGTGGCGATGACATTGTGAAGGTAGCCGATGGTCCTGAAGGGATCACAGTCGCAGACATAGATGCTCTGTTGTATTTGCCAGGACATACTCGCGAGCAAGTGGAACGTGCGCTTCAAATCCCAGCGCTTAGCAAGGGCTGGCAACAATCATTCGAGTCTATGCTTCGACAAGAATCGAGCGCACAAACTGCTGAGGGTAACCCAGGACTTGCAGCCGAGGAACTCCCACCAGCATGGCCCGGTTTCAGACCGATGAGAGTCTCGCATATCCAAAAGGAAAGCAACAGCGTTACCTCCTTCGTGCTGGTGCCCGCCGATGGACAACCGCTCGTGATTTGCCAACCGGGGCAGTTTGTTGTGTTGCGTTTGCAGGTGAATCCGGGTGAGCCTCCGATTCTTCGCAGCTATTCCTTGTCTGATCTGCCAGCAGTCGATCATTTCCGCATAAGCGTAAAACGCGAATCGTATGGGGTTGCAAGTTCGTTTCTGCACAGCCGCGTACGAGAGGGCGATGTATTGGACGTCAGCGCGCCGCGGGGTAGTTTCACCCTGCGGTCTGGCGACGGCCCAGTTGTTCTGCTCAGCGCTGGCGTCGGCGCAACACCGGTTTTGGCGATGCTGCACGCACTCGCGGCGGAGACATCACAGCGGCAAGTCTGGTGGATCTACGGAGCGCGCAATCGTGATGATCATCCATTCGCGGAAGAATCGCGCTCTCTGCTTCAACGATTAGCTCACGGACGAAGCCACATCTTATACAGCCGGCCGAGTCCAACTGACCATGAAGGTCTGGATTTTGATGCGCCAGGTCATATTGATGTCGCTCTGATCGAAAAGATCGATGTGCCTCGTAATAGCGACTTCTATTTGTGCGGCCCGCCTTCGTTCTTGCAGAGCATGCGCAACGACCTCGGGACGTGGGGTGTGCCCGCAGAGCGGGTACACGCGGAAATCTTCGGAGCCCTTGACGCTACTACACCCGGTATGGCGCAGGTTAAACACACTCCGCACCAGCCACAAGGGTCAGCGGGACCGGGTCCATCCGTCTCCTTTGCACGCAGTGGACTCACCGTCGCATGGGATCCTAAGTTCGAGAGTTTGCTGACACTGGCGGAAGCCTGCGACGTTGCGGTGAGATGGTCGTGCCGGACCGGGGTGTGTCACACGTGCATAACTGGTTTGATCAGCGGTTCGATTGGTTACCGCCCAGAGCCACTCGACAGACCCGCCAACGGAAATGTGCTTGTCTGCTGCTCGCAGCCAAGCGCGAATGTCATTCTTGATCTTTAAAGATGACGAATTGCTGGACCATACTGATCTGGCCCATCGGTAAAGGTTTACAGCAGGCAGGTGGTCCACACAAGCTTGCTCTCGGCTTGTGTGGGAGGTCTCCATTCACGCCTGCCTGATTACCTGCAAATTCAAGGTCATTACAATGAGTTGGCCTGTTTTTCTGCCAGATCACCCACCACTGGCACCTTGAACATTTGTCCCTGGTAAGCCTTGAACAGCAGGAATAACCATAGTGCGAAAGCCGCGAGGCTGATCAGCGACATAAAGGAATGCGCGACCCAGAAGCCCAGAATTGGGGTAAGAACGATTGACATAACCGTCCAGAGTACGAACCAAGCGATTCCGCAGAAAATGCTCTGGAAGGCGTGGAAGCGGACGAACTTGTTCTTGCTGTACGGCTGAACTACTAGAAATATGATTGCGGGAATGATGGTCACGTAAGCGAGCATTCCTGCGACGTTGTCAGCCATTGGGGTACTTGTGGGGACTGCAGACGCCTGTGCCGAAGCAAAGCCGCTCGCCGCGGGCATGCTGGTGGGTCTGCCGCATCCGCCGCAAAATGCGGCATTGTCTTTGATCTCGACTCCGCACTGAGGACAAAAAGCCATATCGTTTCTCCGTAATTGAAAATTGCCAGACAACCAGGGTTGACGCCCTGCTTGCGAAGTAAGCTCTTAAATCCCTTCGCATGTTTCGCGTGACGAGTGTTGGGCGGTGGGCGTCACTCGGTAAGTTTCGCCGACCATACCCCGGAAGACACCTCGCCGAAATTCTTTTCTGTCCACTTACCCCGAACCAGATTCTTACCCTCGGCATCCACCGTCGCAGCATAGGAGTAGCTTCCAGATGGGCTGATCATAGTCAATGATCTCTTAGCTGGATCGTACGCGCATGGCACTTTCATCTTTTTCTCTGGTTCACTGGATTGCATGTGCAGCGTGCAGATATAGTCCTCAAAGTCGCTGGGAGCTGACTTCGCGATAGCAAGGTCGCCGGACCAGAGGATTCCCTTGTTATCTTTTCCCTTAAACGCCCACGTTCCCAGCGGCAATTCCGCGGCGGGCGTTATCGCCTGTTTAGCGGAACTCGGTAGTACTTTTGGCTGCTGTTTTGGAGAAGTCGCAGCGCTGAACTGTTTGTCCGCCGACACGTTTATATCGGGACCCTTCATCTCCACATGAGCGACCATCCCGGTCTCGCTTGCCTCGCCTTGCGTCTCCGTGCAATTCATCGGAAGCGTGAGGAACCCCGGAGCTGGCTTCTCATAAGTCAATTTCGTAATCGCAAACTTGTTGGTGATTTTGCCGTTTGGATCAACGGCTTGCATTTGCACGACCACATCGCTTTCGTCTGCAACCCACAGACGGATTAGCCCCTTTCCATCAGGATAGACCCGCAGTGTGGTGACAAACCCATTGACAGTTTCCTTGCGCTCCAATTTTGGTGTTTGACCAGCGAACTCGGCGAGTGCGGGGTAGGAGCCGCTTATCGGGTCATAATAAAGAGGAGCCCTCGCAGATGTATAACGTATCCAGTTGCAAGTCTTGTCTATTTCATTGCGCGTGTACATCCGATGTCCTTTGAAGTCGAACAGTACGCGCTTGTTCATCCCCTTCGGCATATCCGGTGATGGAGCAATGATCATAATCACCAACTCGCGGGCCTCATCGCGAAGAATTTGGAAATTTGCCGGGCGCCCGGTCATCATTTCGGTCTGCAGCATTCTGGCAGAGTAGACCTGCGGGGTGGGCTGTGATGCCATGCCAGGAACTGTCATTCCCAACATGAGCATTGAAAAAAGTAAGGGACGTGCGGATCTCATGATGATGTCTGCTGCCTCCCGGTGACGACAACGACCAAACAACCAAAAGAGCGAAGGTTGAGAGTAGCTTTCAACATGCGCCGATCGGCATGGAGTTGCTCGATTGCCCCTTACCGATCGACGACACTACTGAAATGTCCTGCCTATCTCGCTTGCATCCCAGCTTTAGGGGCGAGGGTCTTCGTGTTTTTGGCAACACACGTTACGTTAAAAACAGCGTGAGCCGAAGTAATTTTGGAGGGAGCGGTCACTTGTAGTGCCTCCCATCCTTTGCTGGTTTCTGTTAAATCCCAGTAATGAGAGACTTGTTTCGTGCCGGCTGCTGTGAACTTCACTTCATGCGGCGTGGTGTCAACTCCCCCATCCGATCTCACCCATGTGTACTTCACGTCAACGGGGCCGCTGGCGGTGATTGTTCCATGGAAAACAACCCTTTTTCCATTTTGTGAACATACGCCAGAATAAGTGGCTGGCGCTGCCGTCGTGTGTACCGCGGTCACCTTCCCGGCAGTTTTTTCTTTCAGAGGCTGCTGTCGAGGTGCCCCTGCTGTTTGGGCAAGAGCGGTTGTCCCGAGGACCAGACAAAACACACCCGCGGTAGCTATGGTTGTGGAAAGGGCTCTGATGCGAGAAGACATAGATGATTTCTCCTGACAGCTCTTACTGCGGATAGTGAAGCGGTTAACGTCAAAATAACTCCGGCCGGAATTCTCGATGGAGCGACTTAACACTTACTGCCAAAACACACTTCCTGTACTTCCGCCGAGTGTCGTTCCGAGATGACTAATGGAAACAAGGTTCGGACACTCTCATAAGTACGCCGCGACCGGCGCGTCGGCTCTTACTTTGTCGCCGTCTCTACTAACTCGACCCGCCGATTCTTGGCCCGGCCATCTTCGGTTCTGTTCGACGCTATGGGCGCATATGGTCCGCCGCCGAACGGGGTTAACCGGGACCCCACAATCCCGTACTTTGTAACAAGGGAGTTCACAACCGATTGAGCGCGTGCCTGCGAGAGCCTCACGTTCGCTGCGGGATCGCCGACCATGTCGGTGTGGCCCACAATGAACACTCTTAGCGCTGGAGCCTGCTTCAGCAACTTCGCGATTTCCGCGAGCGTCGCATCTGACTCGGGTTTCACGTCCGATTTGCCGGTATCGAAATTGATGCCGTAGATCGCAACGCTGCCACTGGCGCTGAGTCCACGTCCCAAGGCATCTGCACTGATCGCAACTTCCTGCTGCATGCCCTGCTTCTCGATGATCGTCAAGTCATGATGGTCGGCTCTGGCTTCGATAAAGATCCACAGTTCTTTGTCGCCCTTGGCCAGGCGGAGTGTAGTATTGCGCCAGCTTCCGCTATCACCTGACGTCTCACCCATGACCTGTCCACCCGCTGCTCGCGTTGCATTCTGGTAGTTTCTGACCACTTGCAGCGTGCTTGTCGGAGTAGCATTGTTCTTTTGAATGTACTGAATCTTTATAAGACGTCCTTCGACCTGCTGCTGGGTCTGCTTTCCGTTTTGCGCAACAGGGAAAGAGAACGAATCAAAAGCAGACTCGTCGTAACCGTAGATGTAGTACGACGGCATCCTGGAAACGCCTGGATAGTCCTTCGATCCGGGCTTGTCGGCCTGGCCGAAAGCAGACATGGTTATCATCAAGAAAAACATGGTCACGCAAATTCGGGGAATGCGATTCATTTGGACCTCAATTCAAGGTGTAGTCGGCACGGGTCTTGCTAGTACAAGGCATTCAATCTAATCGGCACATAACAGGTTAGTTTCAGTTGGTAACACAGCCGGCTGTGCCCCGGACAAAGAGCCCCTCGCGCACGCTGATGTTGAGCTGCGTGGTCGTACTTAGATTGAGAGATCGCGAGGAGTGTAAACTCCGGAGACACTGAACGCAAGAAACTTTAGCAGGGGCCGTCGCGCCAAATGCGTTTTAGTCGTTTCTGGACCAAAAGGGGAATTTCATCTCCAGAGTCCTCTCGCGGTATTCAATGCCTCTCTAAAAGATTCGCTCCGCACAGAATGCTTTGAGCGCCAAAGGGCATCGCAAGAATTGAGAATGTAACGTACGCGGTACAACGTGACATTGAGTTTCTTTCTCTGAGTTAATGGCTTGGTTTAAATTCGCCGTGACCCGGAGCCGGTGTGTCATCGCAAATCATTACGAGTGTCCCCAACCGCCTCGATCGATTGCCTTGGAGCCGCTGGCATTGGCTCATTGTTACGGGACTTGGCATCACTTGGGTGCTTGATGGACTTGAAGTAACACTGGCCGGAGCCATTGGTGGAGTTCTGAAAGAGAGCCTGCATATCTCTGATGCTCAGGTCGGAACGACAGCCACTTTTTACCTGATCGGAGCTGTAATTGGCGCGCTGGGGTTCGGATACGCTACGGACCGCCTGGGCCGCAAGAAACTATTTACGATTACACTGCTGGTGTATCTAACCGCCACGCTGCTAACCGCATTCAGTTGGAATTTCTGGAGCTACGCACTCTTTCGCGCTTGTACGGGTATGGGTATCGGAGGCGAATACGCAGCCATCAACTCCGCAATTGACGAACTGATTCCCGCACGCGTCCGTGGGCATGTCGATCTCGTGATCAACTCGACCTATTGGATCGGAGCGGCCCTCGGCGCCGGGGCAACGGTATTCCTGCTTGGGGGTAACTTGATTTCGCCAAGCCTGGGCTGGCGCTTTGCTTTTGTGCTAGGCGCGCTGTTAGGCGTGATCATCATCTTCGTTAGGCACTTTATACCTGAGAGTCCCCGCTGGCTTATGACGCATGGCCAGGAAGAGGAGGCCGAGAGGATCGTTAGTGAAGTAGAGAAACAAGTGAAGCAAGAGACGCTTCAGGGGCTTCCCGAACCCGATAACAAGCCGTTGAAGATCGCTGTGCGCGACCATACTCCGTGGCGTGAAATCTGCAGGCACATACTGATTGACCAGCGCCGGCGTTCTCTTCTTGGGCTTACGTTGATGGTGGCTCAGGCTTACTTTTACAATGCTATCTTTTTCACCTATGCCTTGTTGCTCGTCAGGTATTACCAAGTGCCTGCTGGCGCCGTGGGCCGCTACTTGCTTCCATTCGCGCTGAGCAACGTAATCGGGCCGGTCGTGATCGGCAAACTCTTCGATACAGTGGGACGGAAGCCAATGATCGTAATCACTTACTTGCTATCGGGAGTATTGCTAGCGATTTCAGCCTGGTTGTTTGCACGCGGAGCCCTTACGGCGACCACTCAGACGGTGGCCTGGTCGCTGATCTTCTTCGTTGCGTCCTGTGCTGCAAGTTCCGCGTACCTCACCGTAAGCGAGGTATTCCCACTGGAAATTCGCGCCCTGGCTATTTCCCTTTTTTATGCGATTGGCACGCTGGTTGGCGGTGTCGGCGCGCCTGCGCTTTTCGGTGTGCTGATCGGCTCAGGGTCGCGCATGCAAGTTTTCTGGGGCTTCGTGAGCGCCTCCGTATTGCTGGTGATCGCCGCTGCGGTTGAAGCTGTCCTTGGAATCAAAGCCGAAAGACAGTCGCTGGAATCCATTAGTACCCCGCTTTCTTCAACGGACACGTCGATTGCAGCGTAGCCGATCTAAGCGCCACAGTCAGTCGACGAGCGGAGCCTAGCACGCATTGCGCAGCGAAGGTTTCAGAGTAGGCGTGTCTTGAACTCCCGGCCACGGCGGCCGAGAGTATGTTGCAGGTGATCTACAGCTTGGCTGTGTATACCGGAGACTCGGGCTTCCGTTTTTCCAATCCACTGGGCAATTCGCGCCATGTTCCACTCCTTGAAGTAATAGAGGATCAGGACAGTGGCCTCGGCTTGCGGGAGATGCGCTATGTACTTACGCAATTCGATGCGCGACTCTTTTTGGTGATAGATGCAGTCCGGACGCTTTTCAGGGTCGTCAGCCAGGCTTTCCTGAACGGAGAGGAACTCGCTACCCTCCTGCGGTTCGAAATCGACTTCCTTGAGGTCCTGAGCGGTTCGGGCAAATTCGTAAAATGTGTTCAGGTCCATGCCCATGGAATCTGCCACTTCGTCGCTATCGGGTTTGCGCCCGAGTTTGGATTCCAGTGAGCGGGTGGCGTTTTCCAGCTTTTGCTGACGGCTGCGGAAATGTCGGGAGGCCCAGTCGAGTTCGCGCAGACTATCGAAGATAGCGCCAGTAATACGGATTCTGGCGTACTGGCGAAAGGGCACATTCCGGGTGGGACCGAAGCGCCGGGCAGCGTCAACCAGGCCGAGCGACCCGGCTTGGATAACATCGTCAAGTTGAACGGAGGAGGGAAGTCGCCTGATGATGGAGCGCGCGATCTGCTTCACATCGTTCATATGTCTGAGAACAAGTTGCTCCTGTTCCGTCTGCGACAGGCTTTCCGCAGGTGGCGGAGTAAACGGAAACGGCATTAGATCAGAAATGATTAGCTGACTGGTCACAAGACATCCTTTCCGCGGGGGATTGTCAGGTCTCTGAGACGAATTAGTGAACTTGGTTTCTCGATAATCAGAGGTACATCGTCATCTGACGCAGAGGTTGCGCATGAGCGCGAAGGGGGGTCCACGAGGCGAACAATTCGGGGGCGATATTTTAGTTGTTCGATATATCCATGGAGAGGCTTCCCGGAGCCTGCGAAGTTCTTCCAATCCGCTCCGTATACAACAACCGAGTAGCGATAGTTCTTGAAAAGCGCCTCGGCTTCATCGGCCTCGCTTGCTCGATGCACCTCGTAGCCAAGATTGCTCAGATAGTCCCCGACCATTGTGAGCAGTTGGCAATTCTCGTCGATCAACAGCAGCTTCTGCGTCATGCTCTACTTTGAGCACGTCACATGCCATGTTGTCGCAGCGCTAAATCAAGCTGTTAGGGGCCAAAGAATAGGGCTTACAAGCGCTAAGCGAGTCCAGTATCTGGAATTGAGAAACACAAGAGCGCTCTTCGGCTGATTAGTTCGTGGTGATTCCGTAACGTTTGATCTTCACATAGAGTGAACTGCGTGGAATTCCAAGCTTGGCGGCGGCCCGGTCGACCTTACCGTGCTCATTGGCTAACACGAATATTATGTGCTGCCGTTCGAGTTCTTCCAGGGTCATGTCGACATCTGGGGAATACATGACGGACGCCGGTGTTGCGGCGGCCCTGGCAAGCTGGAAGTGCAGGTCGTCCTGATGGATCACTCCATCCTTACAAAGCAATGCCGCACGCTCGAGGACGTTGCGTAGTTCGCGAATATTCCCCGGCCAGTTGTAATTCTGTAGCGCCGTCATCACGCCACTTCCAAGCAGCAGACGACCGCGATTCAGATCCTCGCGTAAGCGCTGCAAAAGCCATTCTGTCATGATCGGAATGTCACTGACCCGTTCGCGAAGAGGGGCAATTACGAGCGGAATGGTGCTGATCCGGAAGTAAAGATCGCTACGAAATTTTCCTTCGGCTACCAGCGTACCCATATCCTGATGGGTGGCCCCGATCAAGTGAACATCCACCATGCGGGCCCGGACGCCGCCGACTCTCCGGAAGCGCTTTTCATCCAGTGCCTTCAGCAGCTTCGCTTGGATGGCGAGGTCCATGTCGCCAATTTCATCGAGAAACAAAGTTCCCCGATGTGCCACTTCCAGCAGTCCTATTTTCTGATTAATCGCGCCAGTGAAGGCTCCCTTTTCATGACCGAATAAGTCACTCTCCAGCAGTTCGCGGTTCAAACCGGCGCAGTTCAGATCGACAAAAGCCTCTTTGGCGCGGGGGCCCTGCTTGGTGAGCCAATCGGCCAGAACTCCTTTTCCGGTACCGGTTTCGCCTTGAATCAGAATCGGCAGGGAGGTCCCGAGGATACTCCGAGAAGATGTCGCCAGGCGTTTAATACTTTCCGATGTTCCCATGAACGGGTCGCGTCGATAGCGCACGACGTTTCGGTTTACGGCCTGCTCCCGACGGATAAAGCGGCTGTTTTCGAGTATCTTCTCCAGCAGTTGCAACAAAACAGACAACTCGAAAGGCTTCGCCACGAACTGCTCGGCACCCTCTTTCATTGCGCGCACCGCCAAGTCGATCGTCGCGACCCCAGTCATGATGAGCCCCGGGATCGAAGAGTCAGCGGCATGTATTTCGCGCAGGAGTTGTAATCCATTCGTATCAGGCAGCAAATAATCCATTGCGACTACGTCAGGACGTTCCGACTCGAGAAAGTCGCGGCAAGCCTTACCGGTGCTTGCTTCAGCAACCGAATAGCCCTTCACCTCAAGATAAGATCGGATGGCACTGCGCAATGGCTCGTCGTCATCGACCACTAATATTCGGTAGTTGCCCATAGTTCACTCGAAGGATTCACTAGAAAGTTGACACCTTCCCGCCCAACTGTCAATCAAAGAGAGTTCCTGTTGGAGGAAAATCTCTTGAATTGACTGCAGGGCAAAGCGCCGCGATTTAATTGAAGTGCCAAGTTCAGATTCCAGAATGCAGACAGCGAATGTCCAAGATAGCTATTCCGGAAGTAAGGACCAAGCTGAGATTCACTTGAAAACAGCCTGAATACGTTTTAATCCGTTTGGCATCTGTCGTGCCTGTCATCACATCATGGCAACCAGAGTACTTGTAGTGGACAACGATGAGCAGGTACTGAATCTGATCAGCCACTATCTCGCAACTCTGGGATTCGAGGTGGATAGTGCCAACAAGCGCGAGGAGGCCGAAGCGCTCCTGACCCATATCGAATATTCACTGGTAATCGTCGATTTCTCACTTACCTCCGTCGGGGTAGAAAAGTCTGATTTACTCAAGCAAATGTCCGGCTTGACGCCCCGCCCCAAGAGCATAGTTCTAAGCGGAAGCTCGAACGCGGGCAACAAGGTTGCGGCAATGGCTTCAGGGACTGATCTCTTTGTTGAGAAGCCATGCACTATGACTCTTCTGGGAGCATTCGTGCGCGGCCTGTTGGAGATACAGCAATGAAACTAATCTGCTCCAGTACATTCCTGGATGACACAGGGCTACAACATTTGCCACTTTCAAGATTCCGTATATCAATCCTGTTCCTTTTCTACTTTCCCTGGTCGTGAAAAAGCGGACTCAATTTTGCGACCAGTCCGAGCGATGCGCATCTAAACCGCATAAGCAGGAACTCTGGCCTTTGAAGCCTGCCTGCCATGGAGGTACGAATGAATTGCGATCTGTGTGCGAAGCGTCACGTACATTCGGACAAGAGCAAACTCTGTGACGGCTGCGCAGAAATGGTCCAGAGACTTATCGTCGTGAAACAGCGCATGGAATCACTCGAACCCCTTATGACTGCCGCAGTTGCTGCAGGTGCCAGTTCACAGGGTCATTTTTTGTCCACCCTACGCTGATAGCAACACGGAGTTGTCTTAAACGTGAGACCGCATTTGCCGTCAAGGTCTCAGTTACTACGACGCTCAAGGTCTTGCTCTAACAAATCGTCTTCAACCTCCAGATGGTAAGTCAGACGTCCTTCAAAGAATTTAATTAGCTTCATCACACCTGTGATCCTTCGCTGCTCCAAATCGTTGGAGATGACAGAGAGGCTTCCCATCATCTCAGCATGGAGAAGTTTGTGACCGGAGAACATTCGCAGTGGGTGAGCATCCATTGCTTTCTCCTCCGACTTGAAATGTAGGGCGGTTGCGGCGACAAGATCCTTGCCGCAACCGATGATTCGATCTATGCCCAAGCCTTCGACGATCGCAGTTTGCAGGTTCTGATGCTTGCGGGTGATTTGTACATGATCGCGGTCTACGATATCGCCAACCTTGGTTCCCCAAAGACGAAGAAAAGTTAACTGGCTAAGCATGCTGCTCCTAAGCTCTGGAAGAATTCCACGTCCAGTCAGTCTTAGGCAGTAGAGCAATTTGTCTGCCGAACGTCGTTGAAGCAGATTCAGTTGTTTCGGCCTGTGCTCCGCATCCAGCATTTTCATTTGGAGGCTACTATGTCTGATTCCCGCGTCCAGATTACAGAATCTGGACGGGCCGAATGTTTTTCTCCCGGCGCGCTCTGCAACATGGCTCGATCAAATCGCCGACATACCAGGGATGACGTCGGCATAATGCCCGGTAATTCCTCATGATCCGACGCTTCCCAAACTGCATTGATCGAAATGTTTCGGAATGAAGCCGCTTCGGCATGATGATTGCTCCATGTAGTTTGCAGTTCTTTGAAACCGGAACCCACGAGGTAAACAATATGACCACTCCGGAACCACGCTTATCAGTTACGAACCAGAATGATTGGGAGCTTTGGACCGTACGTATTCTCCTGTCGATCGTAGTGCTGGGAGGGGTGATCTCGCTGTTCGTGCCAGGAATCTCGGGTCAATTGCGAATTGAAAGCAGTTATTTGCCGCCATTGCTGGTTGGATTTGTGGTGTTTGGGCTAGTTTTCCATTTGCATCTCACACTGCAGCGTAAGTTGCTGAGCCGTGTCTCTACGGCGCTGACGGCTGCGACTTCGTATGTCGATAGGTTGGAACAATTTTCGTTCATTGATCCCCAGACTCAGTTGTTCAACCGGAGATATCTCGACCAGTTGTTCAATCAGCAATTGCGGTGGATGAACCGAAGGGGTTGCCCGGCTACACTGTTGCTGTTCCAGGTGCTTCCAGAAGATAAACAGAAACCGCTGGCCGAAGAGATTATCGTCGACATGGCCTTCGTCTTACGGTCGAATTTTCGAGGCTCCGACTATGTCGTACGTAACTCCGGCGATCAGTTTCTTGTCTTGCTGCCGGATACTACCGAAGATCAGGCTGAGTTTGCGATGAATCGATTAACTAACAAAGTGGACGACTGGAATCTTGAGAACGAGAGGAGCGGACTGGTTCTGCGCCGCGAACTGAGCGTCTGTCCTCCAGGCGGGAATTTCTGGGATAAGCTCCGCGAACTTGAAACCAGTATGTGCAACAAGCCCAACTACAGGAATGGCGCGCATTATTTTGCAGAACCCCAAGTCGGTCCGGTTCTGATCAGGCCATCTTAAGCCAGCGCTTGTTCAGCCTGCGCTGACAGGGGCATCCCTGACGTGGTTTGACCTCGACTCGGCTTATGTCATCCCCTAACATGAGCCCTTGCTATCACATAAGAGGTCAAACCACGTACCCCTGCCGCTTGGATTCGATCGAAGTTCTTCCGCGTACGACTTGACCGTGATCTGATTCCAGTGTTTGCCTCTGGCCATTCAGACTCTGAGCACTTCTCGCCAATCGGCCAGACGTATAACCTAACAATTCTTGTGGTAGTCACATTTGGCTGTGATTACAGTCACGGTGATGGGAACATGAGAGGTATATAGATAAGCACGATTTATACAGCGCCGATTGAAGCCCTGAGACTCTATGGGGTATGGGTTCGCCAGGTTGGAGGAACTACGGTGGAGTGGATCAGATGTTAGGCATCATTCTTATCGGCTGCTGGATGATCCTGCTCATCGCGGCTGCGATTATCATCTGCAGGTATCAACACTGGCGGTTAAAGACGCTGGATCAGCGCGCCCAGGAATTGGGCTTTTCGTTTGACGATAACAGTAGTCCCTTCGAGGGCTCAGAAGTTCGCGGACTCTCGGTTCTTCGGTGCGACCCCTCTGCCATTGTGAGCCGAATGATGACTGGCAAGATCAGCGGCTGTCCGGCGGTCGTTTTCAACCTGATTTGCTACGGACAGTTCTGCAAGTCGGTGAACGCTGTCACAATCGCAGCGTTTCGGTCCCCCACGGGACGTATTCCACGCTTCCGCATCGGCGGGAAAGAACTGTTGCAAGGTCTCCAGTCGCGAATCGCAGGCAAAGACGCAAACTGCGAGACGGAATGCAGCTTCGGAAAACGTTGTCTACTGCAGTGCGCAGCGGAAGACAATGCCCGTGACTTTCTTACGCCTCGAAAACTCTTGGGACTAGAGGCATTTGCGAAAACCTTTTGCATTGAATCGAGCCCCGATTGGGTATTCGTCTACCGTCCGTGCACCCGTCTGAAGCTTGAGACATGGCCGGAATTCATACGGGAGGCAAGCGCAGTCGCCAACGTGCTGTTCGTCGCGGGCGCTGAAGGCTCGTTAGAAAACCAACCTCAAGCGGCCGCAATTGAGGCGCGGTAGGGACACCGTTATCACATCCATCTGAAGAGCTGGCACCGGATCGGATCATCAATTTGGGTTACGGGGATGATCGGCTACCCTTGCCTGCTCGCAGCCGCAGCGCGCGATTTTTGCTGCGGGATCGGCTCCTTTTTCTGGGTACTCTTGCGACTGAGCCAGAAGTACGCAAGAGCTGCCATCACTAACAGCAGAGCCGCATATCGCAGTTGGGGGCGCGTCCGCAAGTAGCCCCAGATGTAGGCAGAGCTCAAGCCGAAGATAATTGCAGCCAGCATGATCTTCAAATAGCGAGCTGGAACGAAACGTTGAACTCGTGCACCCAGGTACATGCCTCCAATCCCTCCCAGGCCGAAGCGGAGCCCGAGGGCCCAGTCGGGAGCCACCAGCATTCCATGCGCCTGGTAGAAGGGCGCAACGGATTGGTAGAAACCTACTCCAACCACCGATGTGGCGAACGTGCTCAGCAGGGTTGCCCCGGCAATGGTATAGACGGGCAAGCCGAAGATGGCGACCAGGAACGGTGCGATGATTGCACCTCCGCCGATTCCGTAAATCCCGCCAATTAAGCCGACCACCAAGCTCAATATGAAAATGCTCCGCGGACTGCAGCGGTATCGCTGCTGGCGGAACTCGAAAACCAGTTCGCGGGTGGTAAGAGTAAGGGTACGGACAGGCGATTCACCCTGTTTGATCGATGCCTCGACTTTGTTGCGCGATTGGATGATGTCCTTCACCATCCGAAGACCGACCCACAGCAGTACGCAGCCCGCGAACGCCTTAAACCTTTCAGCATCGGCCAATACGGACAGGCGAATGAATCCTCCGGCGATGACACCGGGTGTTGTGCCGGCGACCACGATCAATGCCAGCGGCCACAGGATGCGCTTCTCACGCCAGTAACGGTAAACGCCCGCTGGAATCGCAATTAAGTTGAACAATAAGCTGGTGGCGCTCACGGCGGGGCTGTTGAGACCTAGAAGACTGATCTGGATGGGCAGGAGGAGGAATGCGCCCGAGATACCGACCATGGAGCAGAAGAAGCAGATGACAAATGCAGCGAGCGACGGCAACCACAGTTGAGCGTCCATACTTACCCCCGCATCAGCTCGGAACGCGACCAGAGTAGCACGAATTTTTCAGCGCGCACACTAAAGTGACACCATCAGCACATTGCCACGTGATGTAGCGCACGGACAGATTCGCCAAACGGATCAATGATGTCTCGGTCAACTTGAACCAACGGAGACTTGGATGTCCGTATTGAACGGGCAATTTCCGAAGTACGCCCGACGTGGAGTACGACTCTGCGGTCCTCTTCCCCCCTCAGGGATGAGGGGATGGTATAAATTGACGCTTCCGAAACAGGGAGATGGCGATCCAGCCCGCTCCCCTCCTTGAACGTAATCGCAAACATCCACAATGGCGGCAGATTCTTCTTGCTTTCTTTTGTTTCTGTCGGCCGCCGACAGTGGGCACACTGCATGCCTCGGGTTAACAGGATTTTGAAAAAAAACGAGGCTCAATTTTATTCGGCCGGTCTTATAAAGGCTACATCGATCAAACGATGGCCTGGAGGTGACAAGTGCCAAGTTACGTACTTCCTGATAAATGCGATGGGTGCAAAGCACTCGACAAAACTGCTTGCCAGTACATTTGCCCCAATGACCTTATGGCTCTCGATAAAGAGAAAATGAAGGCGTTTAACCGCGATCCTTCGCTGTGCTGGGAATGCTACAACTGCGTGAAGATCTGCCCGACGCAGGCTGTGGAAGTTCGCGGCTATGCGGACTTCGTTCCACTCGGCGCTTCCGCGACGCCACTGCGCTCCACTGACTCGATCATGTGGACCGTGAAATTCCGGAATGGAAACCTGAAGCGCTTCAAGTTCCCCATCCGTACCACCCAGGAAGGCGTAGCAGAGCCGACCGGCGGGTTCCCAACTCACCTCGACCTCAACAGCACCGCGCTAAGCACCGAGCCGGAGGCCCTGGGATTACCTGCGGTCTTCGCCCTGAAGGGAGACGCCAATGCCTAAGTTCGAGACTGTCATCGTCGAAACCGATCTACTCATCGTGGGTGGCGGCATGGCCGCTTGTGGAGCAGCCGTTGAAGCAGCTCACTGGGCCAAGGCAAACGGACTAAAGGTCACGATGGTCGACAAGGCCTCGGTAGATCGCTCTGGAGCCGTATCACAGGGCCTCTCGGCCATTAACCAGTATGTCGGCCTTAAAGATGGCGCCAACACAATCCAGAACTATGTGGACTACGTCCGCAACGATCTGATGGGTGTGACACGCGAAGATCTCGTGGCTGACATCGCCCGTCACGTTGACTCCAGCGTGCACCTGTTCGAAAAATGGGGCCTGCCGATCTGGAAAGACGAGAAGGGCGCTTATGTTCATGAGGGCCGCTGGCAGCTCATGATCAATGGCGAATCCTACAAGGTAATCGTGGCGGAAGCCGCTAAGAACGCACTGCTGAAGACCGGCGTCGGAGAAATCTACGAGCGCATCTTCATCGTCGGTCCGTTGATGGATGGCGAACGTTGCGCGGGCGCAATTGGATTCTCAGTGCGCGAGAACAAAGTGTATGTGTTCAAGTCCAAAGCCACTCTGGTGGCCATGGGCGGAGCCGTACACGTGTTCAAGCCGCGGAGCTCGGGCGAGGGCTTCGGCCGCGCTTGGTATCCACCGTTCAACACTGGCTCATCGGCGTATTTCACGCTGAAGGCCGGCGCGGAAATGACCTGCCAGGAAGTACGCTTCATCCCCGTTCGCTTCAAGGATGCATACGGTCCGGTAGGCGCATGGTTCCTGCTGTTCAAGGCACGCGCGACCAACGCCATGGGCGGGAACTACATGATCGAGCGCAAAGACGAGTTGTTGAAGTGGGGACCGTACGCTCGGGTAAAGCCCGTTCCTGCGAACCTGCGCAACTATCTCGGCATGCTCGATATTCAAGAAGGCAAGGGACCGCTGAACATGCGTACCGAGGAGGCCATGCAGGCCATCTCCGAGCAGTTCAAGGGCGATCCTAAGGCGCATGCAAAGAAGCTGAAGGAACTGGAATCGGAAGCCTGGGAAGACTTCCTCGATATGACGATCTCGCAGGCTCTGTTGTGGGCTGGAACCAACGTTCAGCCTGAACAGAAGTCCTCTGAAATCGCGCCCTCTGAGCCGCTGTTTATCGGCTCGCACTCCGGCGCTTCCGGCGCTTGGGTCAGCGGTCCCGAAGATCTCCAGACTGCCGAGACGAAGTCTCAGTATTTCTGGGGTTACTCGAATATGTCGACCGTAAAGGGCTTGTTCTGCGCTGGAGATGCATCCGGAGCTTCGAGCCATAAGTTCTCATCCGGCTCGCATGCAGAAGGCCGCATCGCCGCCAAGTCCGCGATTAAGTTCGTTGTTGAAAACAACAACGCGCCAAAGCTGGATCAGGCTGTTATAGACGCGCAGATCGCCGAGATGCTGAAACCCCTGGAGACTTTCGAACAGTTCCAGAAGGGTACATCGGATCCAGAAGTCAACCCGAATTACATCAAGCCGCGCATGTTCATGCTTCGTCTTCAGAAGATCATGGACGAGTATGCCGGCGGCGTTTCGGCGCAGTTCTCCACCAACAAGCCTTCTCTCGAGCGGGCGTTGGAACTGCTTGCTTTCCTGAAGGAAGATTCAGAGAAGCTGGCTGCGGCAGATTCGCATGAACTGATGCGCTGCTGGGAAAACATTCACCGTATGTGGCAAGCCGAGTCCCACGTTCACACGGTGCTGTTCCGTGAAGAAACGCGTTGGCCAGGCTACTACTTCCGGGCCGACACACCGAAGCTGGACGACGAAAAGTGGCATGTATTCGCCAACTGCCGTTGCGATCCGAAGACCGGCAAATGGGAAGTATTCACACGTCCCATCATCCGGGTTTTCGCAGAAAAAGCACAGACCGCAGCTGTTTAGTTTGAGGGGCGGGGCCTGCATCGCAGGTCCCGCCTGTTCTTAGTCATCCAGCGAGCTTAGCTTGCCGGAGATTTCGCTCCACTACGTTTCAAAGAGGCCCCTTGGATAAGTTGACCGAAACCCGCTGTCCCCACTGCGACAAGCCGATGGCAAAGTGGGAAAACCCGGAATTGAACTCGTGGGCTGGCGAATACCAGTACGTCTGTTTCAATGACGAGTGTCCGTACTTTGTACGTGGCTGGGATTGGATGCGGGAGCAATTCAAGACGACCGCGTCATACCGTTACCGCTTTGATCCGACAACTGGAGAACGCGGTCCACTGCCGGTGTATTCCAATACAGCGTTACGCAGCAGCATTCTCGCGACTGAATAAATATTTAGGAGGCCCTGCTATGGCTGAGGCTGAATCCCTGGTACCAGAAATAATCGAAAACACGCCTCGGTTGGGCCCTGACGATCGGTTTACCTTCCATTGCGATCCGACCATTGACTGCTTTGGACATTGTTGCCAGGACGTTTCCATCCTGCTTACCCCTTACGACGTTTTGCGCATGAAGACCGCGCTGAAAATGAGTTCCCCTGAGTTCATGGAGAAATACACTTCGATCGCGTACTCTGCCGAAAAGCGGGTGCCCGTGGTGTTTCTCAAGATGAACGAAGCTGACAAGAAGTGCCAGTTTATAAGCGAAAAAGGCTGCGGGGTTTACTCCAACCGTCCGTGGGCATGCCGCATGTATCCGCTGGGAATGGCCGAAAGGGGAACTTCAGACGGAGCCGGAGAGCGGTTCTACTTTGTGGTCAAGGAAGAGTTGTGCCACGGTCACGGTAAGGGATGCGAATGCTCGGTTAGCGAGTTCATCGATAGCCAGCGAGTCGAACCCTACGACGTGATGCAGTCCCCGTTCCGCCGTTTGCTTGCGGCCGCCGCAGAACAGAAAGAAGCTCTGACAACGGATCAATGCGCTATGTACTATATGGCGCTCTACGACCTCGATCGTTTCCGACGGTTTGTATTCGAGACTCGCTTCCTCAGCATGTTTGAACTCGATGAAGCGCGTATCGATGCGCTCCGCACCGATGATGAAGAACTACTCGAACTGGCGGTGGAGTGGCTTGCCTTCAGCCTGTTCCAACGAAAAGCGATGCGGATGAGCAAGTCCGCAGCCCAACAACAGCGCGTGACCGGGCCAGTCAGCGCCAACGAAGCATCGCCGGCCTAACCCATCATGTCTATGATTACGGAAAGTTCGAACGGAAACAGCAAAGCCCTCCTGGTAATCGGCGGCGGCATAGCAGGACTCACTGCCGCGCTCGATGCGTCGGAGACGGGACTCGATGTCATCCTGATTGAGAAATCACCTTACCTCGGTGGCCGGGTGGCTGGGTTTCATAACTATTTTCCCAAGCTATGCCCGCCCTCCTGCGGACTGGAAATCAATTTCAGGCGTCTGCGAAACAACCCGCGGATTACCGTCCTGACCCAGGCGGAGTTGGTAAAGCTGGAAGGCTCGGAAGGGAATTACGATGCGGCGATCAGGATTGCGCCGCGATTCGTGACCTCGGCTTGCACATTATGCGGCGACTGCGCAGACGTCTGCCATTCGGAGATTGCCGACCCGTTGGAATTTGGGTTGACAAAGACGAAAGCGGTGCACGCGCGTCGGTTGGCTGCGTTTCCGCCAACCTATGTATTGGATCGCGACGCGTGTGCAACCGATTGCCATGCCTGTGCGGATGTTTGCAAATACGGAGCGATCTTGCCCAAGGTGTAGAGCATAAGACTTTTCACGTCGGCTCTGTGATTGTGGCGACTGGTTGGAAGCCGTACGATGCGACCAAGCTAGACAATCTGGGCTTCGGCAAGAGCGCCAATGTAGTCACCAACGTAATTCTGGAACGGCTGGCCGCAATGGATGGTCCGACCGGCGGGAAGCTACTGCGTCCCTCTGACGGCAACGCGCCAAAATCGATAGCTTTTGTGCAATGCGCTGGTTCGCGCGATCAGAACCATCTGCCCTATTGTTCGACAGTGTGTTGCTCGGCGTCGCTGAAGCAAACGACCTACCTTCGCAAGCTCTATCCGGAAGCAAAAATCACAATTTTCTACATCGACGTTCGGACGCCCGGGCAATTGCAGGAGTTCGCTTCGAAGGTATGTTCTGACGGGGCGATAGAACTAGTGAAGGGTAAGGTTTCCAAGGTCGAAGAGGACGCGCAGACAAAGGACCTACTGGTCACAGTGGAGGATGTCATCGGCGGCAAGAAGATGACGCGAACCTTCGAGATGGTTGTACTGGCTACCGGGCTCGTGCCCCAGACCGATGGGTTACCGGCGAATTGCAAGCTGGATGAGTTTGGCTTCGTGATGAATGGCTCATCCGGATTCATTGGGGCTGGCTGCGCTAAACGGCCGGCGGAAGTCTCCGCTACCGTGCGCGACGCGACCGGAGCGGCACTAAAGGCACTTCATATCGCGATAGGGGCCCCGCACAATGGATAAGAAACTAGGACTCTATATTTGCAGCGGATGTTCGATTGGCGACTCGGTGGACGTAGACGGGCTGGCGAAATTAGCGCAGGCGGAGTACAAGCCCGCGGTATGCCAAACCCACGCGTTTCTCTGTGGCGATGAAGGCGCGGCTATGATCCGCGGCGACATCGAACGTGGCGCAGTCGACGCAGTGGTCATTGCCGCATGTTCGCCGCGGGTGAAATCCGAGGTATTTTCATTCGATCCGCAGATGGTGCTCGATCGCGTCAATCTACGAGAGCACGTTGCATGGTCGCACGAAGCGAAGAACGAGGATACACAGGCGCTGGCGGAAGACTGCGTCCGGATGGGTATGGTGAAGGCTGGAAAGATGGAGCAGTTGGAGCCATTGCCAGAAGAGAGCATATCCCGAACCGTGCTGGTCGTCGGAGGCGGCGTCGCTGGCATCAGCGCCGCGCTAGATGCGGCCGCTGCTGGATTCGACGTTGTGCTCGTCGAAAAACAGCCGCAACTCGGCGGATTTATGAGGGGCCTCAAGAAGGCATTCCCAACGAGCGCTCCTTATACGGAAGCATCTGCTGATGGCCTCACGGACAAGCTCAAAGCAGTAGCCTCGAACCCGAACATAAAAGTGTTTTGCTCGAGCAAGATATTGAAGACGGAAGGCCAGCCGGGAATGTTCGACGTAACCATCGAGGGGCCTTCTGAAACGTCGGTTCACCGGGCGGGCGCAATCGTCATGGCAACCGGATGGCAACCCTACGACGCGTCTAAGTTGGGATCGGTCGGTTACGGATTGCCGAATGTTATTACGAATGTCGAGTTCGAGCAGATGGCGGCGCGCGGGCAGATTTCTCGACCTTCGGACGCCAAGCAAGCCAAGCGCATATTGTTTTTGCAATGCGCCGGTTCTCGCGAGCAGGAGCATTTGGCTTACTGTTCTTCGGTCTGCTGCATGACTACCCTGAAGCAAACCGAGTACATCCGCGAGCAGGACCCGGAAGCCGAGGTCTTTGTCATCTACCGCGACATGGTTACCCCTGGACCCTATGAGAAGTATTACCGCAAGGTTCAGGATCATCCGCTGAACTATTTCATGAAGGGCAAAATAACCCAGGTTGAGGCAGCGGCGGGTGACCGCGTACAGGTAAGCCTCGACGGCGAATTGCTCGGCGCGCCGATGCAGGTGACCGTCGACTTGGTGGTTCTGGCAACCGGCATGGTGCCGAATTCCGCCGATGGCCCTGGAATTCGCGCCTTGCGTGACGCCAACGCCAAGTTGGCCCGAAATGAGAGCCAGACGCAGTGTAACGATGCGGAAGCTATTATCGCGCAAATGAAGCACCACGAGGGAACGGAGATCCTGAACCTCAATTACCGGCAGGGACCTGATCTGCCCGTGCTGCAAAATGGGTTCCCCGATTCCAAGTTTGTCTGTTTCCCTTATGAGAGCATGCGCACCGGCATCTATACGGCGGGCGCGGTTCGTGCGCCGATGGACGCAGCACTGACAGCAGAAGACGCTGGCGGCGCGGTGATGAAGGCAATTCAGTGCATAGAACTGGCAAGCCACGGCCAGGCTGTGCACCCGCGTACGGGCGATCTCTCCTACCCCAGCTTCTTTTTGCAACGATGCACGCAATGCAAACGCTGCACCGAGGAATGCCCATTTGGTGCGCTGGACGAAGACGCAAAAGGCACGCCTAAGTTCAACCCCTACCGCTGCCGTCGCTGCGGAATTTGCATGGGAGCCTGTCCGGAACGGATCGTCTCCTTCAAGAATTACTCGGTAGACATGATTGCCAATATGGTGAGGGCGATCAACGTCCCCGACGAATTCGAAGAGAAGCAACGCATCCTGGTGTTGGCTTGCGAGAACGACGCTTATCCCGCTCTCGACATGGCTGGCCAGGGCCGCCAGCTATACGACCCATCGGTGCGTATTATCCCGCTTCGCTGCCTGGGTTCTATGAATATTGTCTGGATCGCCGACGCGCTCTCGCGGGGCATTGACGGTGTACTGCTGCTGGGATGCAAGTTTGGCGACGACTATGAATGTCACTTCATGCGTGGCAGCGAGCTAGCCAATCGCCGTCTGGAAAATGTGAAGGAAACTTTACAGCGGTTGCAATTGGAGTCTGAGCGCATTCACCTGCAACAGTTGGGTATGGATGACTACGCTCGACTGCCGGAAATCATTAACGAATTTGCGGCCCGCATTCGTGAGATTGGGCCGAATCCTTATAAGGGCTTTTAACATGGGCAACCCAATCCGCAAGACGATCGTAGTGGAACCCGATAAGGAATTTGTCCGCGAGGTGATGGAGGCGGGCGGAGGCGACCTGAAGAAGTGTTTTCAGTGCGCGACGTGCTCTTCCACCTGTTCGCTTTCGGCAGAAGAGGGCACCTTTCCACGCAAACAGATGTTGATGGCGCAATGGGGCCTGAAAAAGGAGTTGCTAAAAGACCCTGCCCCGTGGCTCTGCTGTTATTGCGGTGAGTGCTCAAAGACGTGTCCGCGGGAGGCTAACCCAGGCGAAACCATGATGGCGCTGCGCAGGTATCTCACTACGCAGTACGACTGGACGGGGCTGTCGCGCCTGATGTATAGCTCGGCGGCTTGGGAACTCGGAATACTCGCCCTCGTGGCGGCGATAGTGGTGGCCCTGTTCACGCTGCCACAGAGCTTCGGCTTTGGGTTGCTGAGTCAATCCGGTTCGATGCCGTTGGCTAATGTGATGCTCGACAAGTTTGCTCCGAAGGAAATTGTGCATCTTGGCGACGCGATCATGGCGTCAATGTTGAGTTTGCTGCTGCTGATAAATGCTGCCCGTATGTTCGTTGGATTGACCCGCGACGAGCATATCCCGGCGAGTCTCTATTTCTCGCAGATCGGCTCCCTGATTCTTCACGGCATCACGCAAATGCAGTGGAAAAACTGCAATGACAGCGACGCGAGCAGAAACTGGATACGCCATCTTTTTCTAGTCAGCGGATACGCGATCATCTTTACTCTCGTGGTTGTGTTCTTACCATGGTTCCAAGTTCAGGACAGCAGCTTCCACTGGACTAGTATTCTTGGCTACTACTCGACGGTGGTGTTGCTGGTTACTACGGCATGGATGGTTCTTGACAGGATCAACCTGCGGACTGAGATGCACCGCTTCAGCCATCTCTCCGACTGGTTGTTTCCCATACTGCTTTTTCTGACGGCGATGACCGGTATCTTGGTCAACGTTTTTCGGCTCCTGAATCTGCCCATGCCGACCTACGTAATGTATGTCGTACACATGGCGATTGCGGTGCCAATGTTGGTGGTGGAAGTCCCGTTCGGCAAGTGGTCGCACCTGCTGTACAGGCCGCTCGGAATCTTTGTCGCCACGGTGAAAAGAAAGGCGCTGGAATCCGCAAACGCGGAGGCAGCAATGGCCAGCCCAGCCCTGGCTAGCAATGATTGAGGATCGAATCAAGAAGGAGGACAAGGTTTTTTTTGTTCGAGGCACTTTGAGCCGCTGATGTGTGATTCAGATTTCATATTTAACTTGCTGCCGTGTGTACCGTTTGTTTTAGCTCCGTATAGGTAATGGCGGTGGCGTAGAAAACAGGTCGTGTAGTGAATGTCGCTCCTGTCGAGATTTTCAGGTCATCGTTGGTCAGGGGCATCGCGGCATTAACGGATTTCATATTCTTATTCTTTAGGAGAACTTATGAGCAAGCTAGTTTCGCCACATGGAAGCGCCGAATTAAAATGCCTCCTTCTTGAGGGAGAAGCAAGAGCCGCGGAAATCAAGCGCGCGGAAACAATGAAAAAAGTACCAGTCACCAGCCGTGAGAGCGGCGACCTGATCATGATGGGCATCGGTGCATTCACTCCACTCGATGGCTTCATGGGAAAGGCTGACTGGCAGGGTGTCTGCGACACCTTCCAGATGCCGAGCAAGAACAATTTGTTCTGGCCAATTCCGATCACTCTGTCGACCACTGAAGAGATCGCGAACTCGATCAGCCTGAATGAAGAAGTCGCGCTCATCGACAGTGAAAGCCAGGAACTGGTGGCCACGATGAAGGTCACCGAGAAGTACAGCATCGACAAGGCTCACGAGTGCAAGACGATCTTCGCGACTAACGATCCGGCACACCCGGGCGTCCAGAAGGTTATGGAGCAGGGCGCAATCAATCTGGCTGGCCCCGTCAAAGTCGTTTCTGAACTTGATTTCCCAGAGACCTTCAAGGGAATTTATGAGCGTCCGGCTGAAGCGCGCAAGCAGTTTGAAGAGCGTGGCTGGACCACCGTTGCTGCCCTGCAGCTCCGCAACCCGATGCACAATTCGCATGCCTACCTGGCTTGGATTGCTGTCGAGATTTGCGACGGCGTCTACATTCACCAGTTGCTGGGCAAGTTGAAGCCCGGCGACATCCCAGCCGACGTGCGCGTAAAAGCCATCGATGCGCTGGTCACCAACTATTTCCGCAAGGAGCGCGTAATTCAGGGCGGCTACCCCATGGAAATGCGTTATGCCGGTCCTCGCGAAGCATTGCTGCATGCACTGTTCCGCCAGAACTTTGGCTGTACGCACCTGATCGTCGGGCGTGACCATGCTGGAGTTGGCGACTATTACGGCCCGTTCGATGCGCAGAAGATCTTCCACGACATTCCGGCCGGCTCGCTGCTTATCCAGCCGATGCCGCTGGATTGGACGTTCTACTGCTACGAGTGCGGCTCCATGGCTTCGATGAAGACCTGTCCGCACACCACCAAGGCCGTAATCGACGATAACGGAAAGTATCAGGGCGGCGCCCGTTTGATGCTATCCGGAACTCTGTTGCGGAAGCTGATGAGTGAAGGCAAAACGGTTCCGCCAGAGTTCTCGAAGCCGGAAGTGATTGCCGTTCTCAACGAGTACTACGACCATCTGGAAAATAAAGTGGAAGTAAAGCTGCACAAGGCCGCAACAGGGGTGTAGCTGGAGCTATTTCAAAGCAGGTCTGTCACCAAGCCTGTTACTGCCACACTCATGGTCACCTGGCAAATCGCTAGTAGCGCGGTTTGCTGGGTGGCTCTGTATGGCAGGCAAGTCGAGGGACATACCTTCTGCGAAACCTTCAAATTTATCGCCTGCGGCACGATCCGCAGGTTCAGGCCACTTCAGTCGGGCGGCCTCGTTTTCATCTGCATGAGAGGAGGAACCATGCCTAAGTACTGGTCAAAGTTGTTGGGTCTCATAACTGCACTGTTACTTTTTCCGGCGCAAATGTTTGCCGCTGGAGGAGGGGCAGATTTACCGGATCTTATCGTCTTAGTAGCTGACACACGAAGGTTTTCAGGCTTGGAAGCGTGGTGGGGGAACCTATACAACGAAGGGCATCTTGAGTTTGCCCTCGTTACCGTTACCGTAATTCCACTGTCCGGCGTAATTCTGGGCATGCTGGCGGATGTAGTGATGTCTCGGTTGGGAATCGATCTGAAGAACAGAGCGCTGGCCGAACATTAATCTAGGCGTTTCGGCAAGGAGACGAATATGGATTGGCTACATACACTTATGCCTATTGCCGGCGTCCCGATTTTTTGGCCAGGTCTGGTTATCCTGGGCTTCGGCGTTGGCATCATCGGCGGATTTTTCGGAATGGGCGGAGCCTGGATGGTAACGCCCGGCCTCAACATTCTTGGTTTTCCAATGGCCTTTGCGATCGGTACGGATGTAGCGCACATGGCCGGCAAATCTCTCATTTCCACAATGCGGCATTCAAAGTTCGGCAATGTGGATTACAAGTTGGGCATGATCATGGTCTTCGGCACTATCGGCGGGTTTGAAGCCGGCGCCCAGATGATCATGTGGCTCGAGCGCATCGGTCAGATCAACGTAGTTGTCCGTTGGCTGTACGTGTTGTTGTTGACCCTGATCGCCTGGATGGTGTTCACCGATGTTGCCAAGAGAAAGAGAAAAGAACGCGAAGCACTGGCGACCGGCAAGGCACTGGACCCTTTGGCGACCGGACTGGAATGGCACAAGAAACTGCATAAGATTAACATCCCCCCGATGATCACGTTTAAGGTCTCTGGGATTCGCTGCTCGGCTTGGCTCCCTATCAGCATCAGCTTCCTGACGGGTTGGTTAGCAGGCATCCTGGGTATCGGTGGCGGCTTGGTTCGTATGCCGGCATTGATTTACTTGCTTGGGATTCCGACGCACATTGCGGTTGGTACGGACCTGTTCGAAGTTGCTATCTCCGGTCTCTACGGGGCGGCAACCTACAGCTATAAAGGCCGGGTTGAGTTATACGCTGCCCTCATTATGCTATGCGGTGCGGCCGTTGGGGCTCAGATCGGTACTGTGGCTACCAAGTATGTTAAAGGCTACGGCATTCGCATTTTCTTCGGCCTGGCCGTTGTGGGTTGTGAACTGTCAATCATCATGAAATTGCTCTCAGGTATTTTCCCAAATATTAAGCAAATTACAGATCAAGCAGCAACAGTCATAGTTCTAGGCGCTGTTTCGGCGATTTCCCTCTATATTCTCATCGCATTCCTAAAAGGCGTTCATGAAGAACGAGCGCAACGACGGACCCCAAAAGTGTCCTCAGCTCATGCTGACTAGAAAGGAGCAAACCATGGCAATAAACAAAAAAGTGTTGACGCTGCTTCTGGCACTTGCCCCTGTGCTGTTCACTTTCGGATGCGGTAATTATGGGAAAGTCGATCAGGGACGGGCAATCGCATTCGATAAGCAAAATGGCGTAGTCACTGTGATTCGAGACTCCGCAGCTTCCACAAACAAACCAAAGAATGACTTGCTGCCGCCAGTCGCCATAAAGATTCCGGTTGATCCAGAAGAGATGGGACCGGTACCTGCGGTGGGTAAACGGTTGCTGTTTGACACGGATAAAAGGATCATCGTCGTGTTCGACGCTGCCACAGTTAGCATCAAGACGATCGCATATAAGCCTCTGCTGGAGGTGGCGAATGTAGGCAAAGACGATTCCCGCGTCAAAGGAGTCCACTTTCCTATTATCGACAAGCAGAATAAGGCAATCACGATCTATTCAACTCGCGACAGAAAGCTGGTGAAGTTTACTCTGGCTGACGAATATTTCTCGCTTCCTGATGATACTTGGCAGGCGGGGGACGATGTCCGTTATTACTACAAACAGCCAGGTCAGGCACTTCGCATGATGAATGTCAGCCGAACAGACGTAATGAAAGGATGATTCGGATATAGTCGTGGACATACACCTACACTGCGGCAGAAGTTGGTATTCTGTCTGCGGCGGGAGCCCCGCGAGATGTCAAACGCTCGCGGGGTGTGGCTCGTTGCCCAGGAGTGAAGATAGATGGCGTGGTGGTGGAAGAAGAAAAAGCCCGCAGAATCAGCAGGCGCCCTGCAGGACAGGGTTCGAGGCCGTTACGTCAGTTTTCGCGAGTTGCTCTCCCTCAATAACGATTGCCTGGAGTTGCTGGCGAGCATTCAGGAGGACCTGCAATACGCTCCACCTACACGGGAATTGCTGAGCGATCGCGTCAGTTCCGTCTTCGACAAGACCGCGGAGGTAGTACGAACGCTGGAGCAGTTGACCGGCTACGATCAACAGGCGCTCCTAAACGCAGTGCAGGCGCAGCGCCAGGAAGTTGAAAGGTATATAGCAGCAGACGACCCGAGACTCACCAACTTCTCGGCCTCGCTGTCTGAGATTAATGCGGATTCCAGCTCCGAAGCCGGAGCCAAGGCCGCCCCGTTAGGAGAGATCAGAAATAAATTACGATTGCCTGTGCCTGACGGTTTTGTCATAACCGCGCACGCGTACAGGCAGTTTTGCGGGATACCGCTGTGGCGTCAGGTCCGCGACATCACACGAAATCTGGATCTCAACGACCTGAATCTCGTGCGGAAGGTTTCCGCTGAGCTGACTGAGTTGATCATGGCTACCCCAGTGCCGAGAGCAATTGAAGTTGCTCTCACCGAACGCGCGCTTGCGATGCAGCGAGCAGGATTGGCAATTGCCGTCCGATCGAGTGCGGTGGGCGAAGGTGGCGAAAGAACGTTTGCCGGTCAGTTCAACAGCTTCATCAATGTTCCTGTCGACCAGGTAGTGGATGCTTACAAGCAAGTCGTTGCAGGACGGTTTAGTGAACGAGCGCTGTTCTACCGCTTGTCTGCCGGACTGCCGGAAGTGGATAGCCCGATGGCAGTGCTTTGCCTTGGGGTGGTGCGGGCGCAAACGTCGGGAATTCTCTATACCCGGGATCCAAAAGATCGAAAACTAGATGCTCTATGGATTACCGCCACGTTAGGTTTGGGACTGGACATCGCTAGCGGCCAGGTGCCAGCGGACCTGTTTGTAGTGGAGCGCAAGTGGCCCCATCGTGTTCTGGAACAAAATATTGTCAATAAGAGTGAAGAGATTGTTTTGGCTGCGACCGGTGGGGTGCTTCGCCGGCCCACATCACCCGAGAAGGCATCTGCCCCCAGCCTGAATCCAAGGGAATTGGCGCTTCTTGCAGATTGGTCGCTGCGCATCGAAAAACACTTCGGGGTTCCACAGGATATCGAATGGGCACGAGATGAACGCGGACAGGTCTGGATTGTGCAAGCCCGGCCTCTGGCGCTGGTGGACTCGCCGCAGACACGCAGCAAGGCGAAGGTAAAAGGAGAGCCGCTCCTCGTCGGTGGGCGCACGGTTTATCCGGGCCGGGTGTCCGGTCCTGCGTGCCTGGTCAACGATTTGAATAATCTGGGCGATACACCGACAGGCGCCATCTTGTTTTTGCGC